>PJTT01000078.1_pt1 | contig 177922 bp, 156 predicted proteins | sample 1512261 | NCBI WGS metagenome assembly PJTT01 (sample SAMN08177685, study PRJNA422409) | Soil metagenome, whole genome shotgun sequencing project. | isolation source: Soil (2) enriched on wood chips | place: USA: Madison | collected 2015-01-15 | reverse complement strand
TGGAGGAGTACATCCATTACTACAACCATGACCGCATCAGGCTGAAACTCAATGGCCTGAGCCCTGTCAGCTACAGGACTCAGGCTACTGGCTAAAACTGTCCAACTTTTCGGGGGCAGTCCACCCTGTGGGAGCGGGTTCACCCGCGAAAAGGCCGGAACTGTCTTACCTGGCCAGCACGACCAACTTACCCACAGCCTGACGCTGCCCCAACTTTTCAATGGCAGCCCCTGCCTCAGCCAGTGGATAAGTCTGCGACACCAGCGGCTTCAACTTGCCTTCGGCATGCCAGGCAAACAGCTGCCGGAAGTTGGCCGCATTGTCCTCCGGCTGACGCTGGGCAAACGCCCCCCAGAATACCCCGAGCACCGCCGCGCCCTTGAGCAACACCAGGTTGGCTGCCAGCTGCGGGATGGTCCCGCTGGCAAAGCCCACCACCAGCAACCGGCCATTCCAGGCCAGCCCGCGTACCGCCTGCTCGAACAGCTCGCCGCCCACCGGGTCGTAGACCACGTCCACCCCCTGGCCACCGGTCAGGCGTTTGATCTCGTCACGCAGGCTGGCCTGGCTGTAGTCGATCAGTTCGTCCGCCCCGGCCGCCTTGGCCACGGCCAGTTTTTTCGCACTGCTGGCGGCCGCGATTACCCGCGCGCCCATGGCCTTGCCGATCTCCACCGCCGCCAGGCCGACCCCGCCGGACGCGCCCAGCACCAACAGGGTCTCGCCCACCTGCAACTGGCCACGCTGGCGCAGGGCGTGCATGGAGGTGCCGTAAGTCATGCCGAACGCCGCAGCGGTGGTGAAGTCCATGCTCGCCGGGATCGGCAACACATTGTAGAACGGCACCGCCACCTGCTCGGCAAACGCACCCCAACCGGTCAGCGCCATGACCCGGTCGCCGACCTTGAACGCGCCGGCCTTTTCTCCGACCGCGGCCACCACACCCGCTGCCTCGCCGCCGGGGGAGAATGGCAATGGTGGCTGGAACTGGTACTTGCCTTCGATGATCAGGGTATCGGGGAAGTTGACCCCGGCGGCATGGACATCCAGCAGGATCTCGTTTTTCTTTGGCACCGGGCTGGCCACCTCTTCCAGCACCAGGTTTTGCGCCGGGCCCAGGGTTTTGCACAACACAGCTTTCATCGGGGCTATTCCTTTGCGGGTCGTGGCCGATAAGTGTAGGAGGGCCGCCTGCCCGGTCAACGAGCATGGCCTGCCCTGATGTGCAGGCATAAGTGGCGGCACAAGCCCGGGCTTGGGTTTGAGCGGCATGCTGGGTAAGCTGGCGCCAATTGTAATGAGGAGCGAATTCGTGAAAGCGTGGATCTTGATGGTGCTGGCGCTGCTGCTGCCGGCTGCGGCCATGGCCGAGGAAGCCAAGGAAGGGGCGCCGAAAGTCGCCTACATCAGCCTGAGCCCGCCCTTTGTCGGCAACTATGCCCTCGACGGCAGCCCGCGGCTGCGCGTGTACAAGGCCGACGTGGCCCTGCGCGTGACTGGCGACGAAGCCGCGAAGGCGGTGAAGCACCACGAGCCGCTGATCCGCAACCAGCTGGTGGCGCTGTTCACCCAGCAGTCGGTGGACAGCATGAGCAACGTCGAGGCCAAGGAGCATCTTCGCCAAGAGGCGCTGAAGCAGGTGCAGCAGGTGATGGAAGCCGAAGAGGGCAAGCCGATCGTCGAAGACCTGCTGTTCAACAACCTGATCGTGCAGTGACACTGAAACAGTGTGAGGTCTATCGCTGCTAAGCCGGATTGAAGTCAGGCTTACCCCGGTTGTAGGATCTATCTGTCTTTCCTGTAAGCCCGCCAGTTTTCGGTCTCTGGGGGCATGGCCAAGCTAAATTGTGCCTTGTCTTCAGTTGCTCGAGAGTGTTGGCAATGCCTTTGAAGTACCAGCCGAAAGAGGCGACTGTACTGATGTGCGACTTTTCAGGCTTTCAAGTGCCTGAAATGATCAAGGTGCGCCCCGTCGTCGTTCTTCGCAAGCACAGTCAAAATCACCAGTTAGTGACGATAATCCCGTTAAGCACCACCGCACCGGATCACATGGCAAGGCATCACGTTGTGCTGCCAAGTTATCTGCCTGGCCCGGCCCTGAGGTGCTGGGCCAAGTGCGACATGATCTACACGGTGGCTACCTCCAGATTGGACAGGTGCCGGGTCAGGTCGCGGCAGGGTGGTGCTCGGGAATACATGACCTTTACAATGCGGCCAGAGCATTTCGCCGCCGTGAGGGCTGCTGTTGGCTTTACGCTGGGCTTCACACATCCAGCAACAGTGCAGTCTGTTGTCAGTGTTGCGCTGGATGCGTGATAATCAGCCCGTTCCCGTAAGGGGCTTGTAAGACTCTGCGGATCCTGGTTCAACCAGCAATTACAGAGCCGGGCAGGTATATGGCGATGACAAGCCCACCTGTCTGTGAGTAGGGCGCCGAAAGGCGCCCTTTGTCTTTTTGCTATATTTCCAGTTTCGCAGCGGAATGAGCTTGTAATGGCTCAGGACGCCAGGCTTCGGCGAAACCGCGCCAGCGCCACGCTGAAGAACACCAGGCCGATCACGGCCAGCGCCAGGATGTCTGGCCACACCACCGTCCACCCGGCATCACGGAACAGGATTGCGGCGCCAAGGCTGACGAAGTGTGTCGACGGCGACCCCTGCATCACCCACTGCAGCCACTGCGGCATGCTGTCCAGCGGCGTGCTGCCGCCGGACAGCAACAGCATCGGAATGATCACCGGGATCGCCAGCAGGCCGAACTGCGGCGTCGAGCGCGCCAGGGTGGCTAGGAAAATGCCCAGCGCGGTACTGGCGAACAGGTACAGCGCGGTCACGGCCAGGAACAACCCCATCGAACCGGACAGCGGCACGCCCAGCGCGCCCTTGACCACCACCACCAGCGAAATCCAGGTGCAGATCACCACCACCAGCGCGTTGCTGGCGATTTTCGCCAGCATGATTTCCAGCGCGGTCAATGGCAGCACCAGCAGGTGGTCGAGGGTGCCGTGCTCGCGCTCGCGCAGCAGCGCGGTGCCGGTGAGGATGATCGCCAGGATAGTGATGTTGTTGACGATCTGGATCACCGCCAGGAACCAGCCACCCTCCAGGTTGGGGTTGAACAGGGCCTTTGCACTGATCGCCACCGGGCTTTGCGTGTTGCTCCGCTGGCTGTAGTCGAGCAGCTCGCGCTCGAAGATGCGGCCGATGTAGCCGGCACCCATGAAGGCCTGGCTCATGGCCGTGGCGTCGACATTGATCTGCAGTTCCGGCGAGCGCCCGGCCAGCAGATCGCTCTGGAAATTCACCGGCACGTTGATCACGAAAGTGTACTGGCCGCTATCCATGGCCTGGTCCAGGCGTTGCGGTGCCAGCGGCACGGCAGGCTGGAACTCGGGCGGTTGCAAGGCTTCGCCGAGTTTGCGCGAAACCAGGCTGTGATCTTCGTCCACCACCGCGACGCTGGCGTTGTGCACGCCGATCACCGAGCCGGCTGCCGGCATGTAGATGGCCACGCTGAAGGCGTACAGCAGGAACAACAGCAGCACGCTGTCATGGCGCAGGCTGGTCAGCTCTTTCAGGCCCAGGCGCAGGGTGTGGTTCAGGTGCGACATCTCAGGCCTCCTGCTTCTTCAGCATGGCCAGGCTCAGGCCGGTGAACACGGCAAAGAAGCTCAGCAGGATCAGGCACTGCGACCACAGTTCGCGCAGGCCCAGCGCCTTGGTGAAAGTGCCGACCGCGATGTCGAGGAAGTAGCCCGCCGGGAATAGCTGGCCCATCACCGCTGCCGCGCCGTCAAGCGACGAGCGTGGCACGATCAGCCCGGAAAACTGGATGGTCGGCAGGCTGGTGATGATCATGGTGCCCAGGATGGCGGCGATCTGGGTACGGGTGAAGGCCGAGATCAGCAGGCCCAGGCTGGTAGTTGCCAGCAGGTAGGCGACGCCGCCACAAGCCAGGGCCAGCACACTACCCTTGAGTGGCACGGCAAACAGCCAGCGGTTCATCGCCACCAGCAGCGCCAGGTTGACCAGGCTCACGGCCAGGTAGGGCATCTGCTTGCCGAGCAGGAACTCCAGGCGGGTGAGGGGCGTGGCGTAGAAGTTGGTGATGGAACCGAGCTCTTTCTCGCGGACAATGCCCAGCGCGGTGAGCATGGCCGGGATGAAGGCCAGGATCAGCGCCATCACCCCGGGGCCGATGGCGTTCACGCTGACCACATCCTGGTTGTAGCGAAAACGGGTTTCCAGGCGTACCAGGTCCTGGCGCGGCTGCGGTTGTGGGCTGGCCTTGGCCAGTTGCTCGAGGTTGGCCTGGTGCACGGCTTCCACGTAGTTGCGGCTGGTTTCCGCGCGGAACGGCATGCCGCCGTCGAGCCAGGCGGCCACCACCGGTTGGCGTCCCGCATAAAGGTCGCGGCCAAAGCCGGGCGGAATTTCCAACGCCAGTTTGATTTCCGAGCGCTGCAGGCGCTGGTGCATTTCGCGTGTGTCGCGGATGGGAGCCTGCTCGGCGAAATAGCGCGAACCACGGAAGGCTTCGAGATAGGCTCGGCTTTGCGGGCTCTGGTCCTGGTCGTATACGGCGAAGGCGAGGTTTTCCACATCCAGGGAAATGCCATAGCCGAAGATCACCATCATGAACATCGCGCCCAGCAGGGCGAAAGCCAGGCGTACCTTGTCGCGCAACAGCTCCTTGCCCTCACGGCTGGCCACCGCCAGCAGGCGACGCAGGCTGAAGCCTCGGGGCCGTGCTGGCACAGGCGTGGCGGCCTGTTCCAGCACGGAGTTGTCGCTGGCTTGTGGCGCCAGTTCCTGGGCTTGTTCCAGGCAGCGCACGAACGCGTCTTCCAGGGTGTTGCCCTGGTACTGGCGCTGCAGGGCATCCGGCGTGTCGCAGGCTAGCACCCGGCCGGCATGCATCAGCGAGATGCGGTCGCAACGTTGGGCTTCGTTCATGAAGTGGGTGGACAGGAAAATGGTTACACCCTGCTCGCGTGACAGCTCCACCAGCAGGCGCCAGAAATCGTCGCGAGCGGCCGGGTCGACGCCGGAGGTGGGTTCGTCGAGGATCAGCACTTCCGGGCGGTGCAGCACCGCGACCGCCAGTGACAGGCGCTGGCGCAGGCCCAGGGGCAGGGCGCCTGACGGCTGGTCGGCGATGGCGCTCAGGTCGAAGCGTTCGATCAACTCGTCGATGCGCTGGGCGCTCTCGGCCTTGGGCAGGTCGAACAGGCGGGCATGCAGGGTCAGGTTCTGCCGGGTGCTGAGCTCGCCATACAGCGAAAAACTCTGCGACATGAAACCGACCCGCTTGCGCGTGGCCAGGTCGCTGGCATCCACCGGGCAGCCGAGCAGGCTGGCGCTGCCCTCGCTGGCCGGCATCAGGCCGGTGAGCACTTTCATGGTGGTGGTCTTGCCGCAGCCGTTGGAGCCGAGGAAGCCGAAGATCTCCCCGCGGCCAATGGCGAAACTGACCTTGTTCACTGCAGTGAAATCGCCAAAGCGCAGGGTGAGGTCGTGGGCCTCGATGGCGACCGGGCTGTCAGTGGCCGGGCGTGGCGGGATGATGAGTGGCGGGTGTTGCGCCTTGCCCGCACCCTGATAGTGGGTGAAGGCGTCGTCCAGCTTGCCGCTGGGGGTGACTGCGGCCAGTTCATGGCTGGGGCCTGCGGCCAGCAGGCGGCCGCCATCGAGCATCAGGCAATGCTCGAACTGTTCGGCTTCCTCCATGTAGGCGGTGGCCACCAGCAGGGTCAGTTGTGGGCGCTGCGCGCGCACCTGTTCGACCAGCTCCCAGAAGCGCCGCCGTGACAGCGGGTCGACGCCGGTGGTCGGCTCGTCGAGGATCAGCAGGTCCGGCTCGTGGATCAGTGCGCAGCACAGACCCAGCTTCTGCTTCATGCCGCCTGACAGCTTGCCCGCCGGGCGCTCGGCAAAGCGCTGCAGGTCGGTGGCCTGCAGCAGGTTGGCCATGCGCTGTTCGCACTCGCGGTGGCCGAGACCGAACAGGGTAGCGAAAAAGCGGATGTTTTCGCTGATCGACAGTTCCGGATACAGGTTGTTGCCCAGCCCCTGTGGCATGAAAGCCACTTTCGGGTAAAGCGCCGCGCGATGACGCCGCTTGCGGATCGAGCCGCCCAGCACCAGCAGTTCGCCCTGTTGCAGGCGCTTGACGCCGGCGATCAGCCCCAGCAGGGTCGATTTGCCAGCCCCGTCTGGGCCGATCAGCCCGCAGCGGGTGCCCGCCGGCAGGCTGAACTCGAGGGGGTGCAGGGCCACCAGGTCGCCATAGCGATGGCTGAGGCCCTCGGCCAGCAGTGCCGGGGTGCTCATTGCAGGTTGGCCGGCCAGTCCACCTCAGCCGTGCGTACATAGCCGGCGCCTGGCATGCCCGGCTTGGCCTGCGGCACGGCGCCCGGGTCGCTCAGGCGCAGCTTGACCCGAAACACCAGCTTCTGCCGTTCGTCGCGGGTTTCCACCTGCTTGGGGGTGAACTGGGCCTTGGCCGCGACAAAGGCCACCTTCGCCGGCAGCGCCCGCTCGGGCAGGGCGTCGAGCACGATCCGTGCCTGGTCGCCGATAGTCAGGCGGCCGCTGGTTGAGGCCGGCAGGTAGAGGTTCATGTACTGGTCGCTGGGGTCGATCAGCATCAGTACGCGGCCACCGGCACCCAGCACTTCACCGGGCTCGGCCAGGCGTAGCTGGATGATGCCGTCGATCGGCGCACGCAGGCTGCTGTCGTCGATTTCGCTGGTAAGCTGCGCCACCTGGGCTTCGGCGGCGCCGATGGCGGCCTTGATCGCCGCCAGTTGGGCGCGGGCGGCGACCAAGGCGGCGTTGGCCGTGTCGAAGCGCGCCTGCTGTTGGTCGAGCAATTGCTGGCTGGCGTATTTGCGCTGGAAGATCTCGCGCACGCGCTTGAGTTCCTGGCTGGCCAGCAGCAGTTCGCTCTGGCGCAGTTGTACGCTGGCCTGGGCGGCGGCGTAGTTTTCCCTGGCGCGCAGCACTTCGGCTTCGGCCTGGTTGCGCTGGGCTTCCATGGTGCGGGTGTCGATACGCGCCAGCAGTTGGCCGCGGCTTACCTTGTCACCTTCGTCGACCAGCACCTCGGCCAGGCGGCCGGGGATCTTGCTGGCGATCTGCACTTCGGTGGCTTCCAGGCGGCCGTTGCCCATGCTCAGGCCTTCGGGCAACTGGTCGTGGAGCGACTTCCAGTACCCCAGCCCACCGGCTGTTGCGAGTAGGGCGATCAGCGCGGTGGCGAAGATCCTGGGGGCGTATCGGTTCATCGTTCTGCATCCTTGCGGTCATGCACATTGCATCATGGCCCGCGGCCATGAGCAGCGTGTTGATATCAATCAAAGGTCCCCACAGTCCCTGTAGGAGCGGCCTTGTGTCGCGAAAGGGCTGCAAAGCAGCCCCGGCAATTCATGAGGTGACGCTGATATCCTGGGGCCGCTGCGCGCCCCATCGCGACACAAGGCCGCTCCTACAGGGGACCGCGCTGGTCAGCAAGATCTGACCTTAGCCGCAGTTTCAACGCAAAGCGACAATCACTGCCCATTGCTCTGGCGTCACCGGCATCACAGACAGGCGGCTGCCTTTCTGCACCAGCGGCAGTTCGGCCAGGCCTGCCTGCTGTTTCAGCCAGGCCAGCTCCAGCACCCGTGGCAGGGTTTGCACATGGGCTACATCCACCGCGCTCCACGGGTTCTTGTCGGCCGTGGCCTTGGCATCGTAGTAGTGGCTTTGCGGGTCCAGCGCGGTCGGGTCGGGGTAGGCAGCGCGAGTGATCCTGGCAATGCCAGCGATGCCCGGCTGCGGGCAGCTGGAATGGTAGAAGAAGAACTCGTCGCCAACGCTCATGGCCCGCAGGAAATTGCGCGCCTGGTAGTTGCGCACGCCGTCCCAGCGCGCTTCGCCGAGGCGGCCGAGGGCTTCGATGGAGAGCTCGTCGGGCTCGGATTTCATCAGCCAGTAGGCCATGGATGCTGCTCCTGAAAAGGTTTGAAATAACCTGTTGCACGAAACCGACAGCCGGTTGGCGTCAAGGTTTGCGTGCAGACGCAGGTTGTCGGAAAATGCGCCCCGTTTAAAGCGCGATGCTCCGGCGATACCCAGAAAGTCGCCGAGCCTGAACAGTTTGCCTGGGGGGCAATCTTCGATGAATCAACGTAACAAGCCGGATCTGCTGTGGGTCCTGGTGTTCATTTTCGGCCTGGGTGTGGTCACTACCGGTTATGCGCAAGGGTTCTGGGAGCGCAAGCTGGATAACGCCTATCAGATGCCGGTCGACCCCAGCCAGCCGCAACGTTGATGCCCCCGCCGGCGCCGTTCAACGCGGCGCCAGGTACCAGCCACGGTCCGAGACCGTCCCCTGCAGCGGTACATCCCAACTGGCCTGAGCCAGCCGCTCGACCTTCTGGCATTCATGCGCCAGCCCTAACAGCAATGGTTTTTTCCAGGTCTGGCGACGCGCCTGGTAGGCCAGGCTGCGATCATAGAAACCACCGCCCATTCCCAGGCGTCCGCCCACTTCATCGAAACCGACCAGCGGTAGCAGGATCAGGTCCAGCGACCAGATCGGGCGCTGGCGCTTGCGCTCGGTGACCGGCTCGGGAATGCGAAAGCGATTGGGCTTGAGCTTCTCGCCGTGCTCGAAGCGCTGGAACACCATGCGTGTGCGCGGCCAGGCGTGCAGCACCGGCAGGTAGGTGCGCTTGCCACGGCGCTGGGCTTCGCGCAGCAGCAGGTAAGGGTCGATTTCGCCGTCGTTGGGCAGGTACAGGGCAATGTGTCGGGCGCGGCGGAACAACGGGTGCTGCGCCAGCTGGCGATACAGGCCAAGGGCGGCCTGGCGTTGCTGGGCTGGGGTGAGGGCGCGACGGGCATTGCGGAGCAGGCGACGGAGCTGGGGGCGGGTGAGCGGCGCGGTGTCGGTCATGGCACGGGCTATCCCAGGTGTGCTGGCCAACGCTCAGGTCGGCCAAAACTAAATGCCCGCCGAAGGGGCGGGCAAGAGAATTCAGGCTCCCCGATAAGACCGCTATCGGTGTAGCCCTTGAACCCGAAAGTTCAAGGTGGAGATTGCAGGGGGCGTTAAGGCTTTCCGTCGGGCGGACATGCACACCGGCCCCAGCGTGCAACCCCCGTGGTTGTGCGTATCGGCTCAGGGACATAACCGACTGGCGCATCCCCCAGGGAGTGGCGCCAGTATACCAATCTCAGCCGATTTTGGTATCCGCGTCGTCGGACAGTGCCTGGTCGACCCGTTCCAGCAGATCGCGCACCTGTTCGCGTGTGGTGCCGCCTGCCGGGGCCGCGTTGCGGTCTTCCTGGCGGTGCAGCATTTCGTGGGTGATGTTCAACGCGGCCATGACCGCGATCCGATCGGCGCCGATCACCTTGCCGCTGCTGCGGATCTCGCGCATCTTGCCGTCCAGGTAGCGCGCGGCGCTGACCAGGTTGTTGCGCTCTTCCGGCGGGCAGATGATCGAATACTCCTTGTCGAGGATCTGCACGGTGACGCTATTGCTTGAACTCATGAGTCTTGCTCCAGAGCCTTGAGGCGTAAAATCATCGACTCGACCTTGCGCTTGGCGATTTCGTTCTTTTCGATGAGGTGGGCGCGCTCTTCGCGCCAGGATTTTTCCTGAGCTACTAAGAGTGCATTTTGCCGTTTTAGTTGCTCGACACGTTCGATCAGCAACTCGAATCGGCTCATCAGTGCCTGCAGGTCGTTCTCTTGCGTGGGTTGCACTCGATTCGCTCCGTCGTTGAGTCACCTGGCGATGATGCCTCTCTCTGGGCGGCGACGGCCAGTGCCGATGGTCTTGGCGCGCCTGCCGGTGCTAGGATACAAGGTCTCCATTCTAGTCATTGCGCCGTCTGGCGCCTAGCTGCCCATGCCCAATACCCAATCGCCCTACATCGCCTTCGCCATGCTGCTGTCCAGCAATGGTCATCCTGTTACTCCGGCCGAACTGCACGGCCTGCTGATCGGCCGCAGCTGCGCCGGTGCCGGTTTCGACGCCGACGGCTGGCTGGCCGATGCCGCCCAGTTGCTGGAAACCGAACCCGTTGACACCGTGCGCAACGCCCTGGTCGGCCTGCAGGAAATGGTCAAGGGCGAGCTGACCAGCGACGACATGGCGATCGTCCTGCTGCTGCCTTCCGACGACGCCGCCCTGAGCGACCGCGCTACCGCGCTGGGCCAGTGGTGCCAGGGCTTCATTACCGGTTTCGGCCTGAATGCCGGTGGCAAGGACCTGTCCGACGAGGCCAAGGAAGTACTGCAGGATCTGGTGGCCATTTCCCAGGTCCAGGAAGCCCTCGAAGAGTCCGAGGATGGCGAGGGCGACTACATGGAAGTCATGGAATACCTGCGCGTGGCGCCGCTGCTGCTGTTCTCCGAGCTGGCCAAGCCTGCCGCCCCCGCGCCCAAGCCATCGCTGCACTGACAAACCGGGGTAGTCTGCCCATGAGCCACATTCCCAAGGCCGAGTATGCCCGTCGGCGCAAGGCGCTGATGGCGCAGATGGTCCCCAACAGCATCGCCATCCTGCCCGCTGCCGCGGTTGCCATCCGCAACCGCGACGTCGAGCACGTGTACCGCCAGGATAGCGACTTCCAGTACCTCAGCGGTTTCCCCGAGCCCGAGGCGGTGATTGCGTTGATCCCGGGGCGCGAGCATGGCGAATACGTGCTGTTCTGCCGTGAACGTAACCCCGAGCGCGAGCTGTGGGACGGCCTGCGGGCCGGCCAGGAAGGTGCGGTGCGCGATTTTGGCGCCGACGATGCCTTCCCCATCACCGACATCGACGAGATCCTGCCGGGCCTGATCGAAGGCCGTGAGCGGGTGTACAGCGCCATGGGCAGCAACCCCGAGTTCGACCGCCGGCTGATGGACTGGATCAACGTCATCCGCTCCAAGGCCCGCCTGGGCGCCCAGCCGCCGAACGAGTTCGTTGCGCTGGATCATCTGCTGCACGACATGCGCCTGTATAAATCGGCGGCGGAAGTGAAGGTGATGCGCGCTGCCGCGGACATCTCGGCGCGGGCCCACGTGCGGGCCATGCAGGCCTGCCGGGCCGGGTTGCACGAATACAGCCTGGAAGCCGAGCTGGACTACGAGTTCCGCAAGGGCGGAGCGAAGATGCCGGCCTATGGCTCGATCGTCGCGGCCGGGCGCAATGGCTGCATCCTGCACTATCAGCAGAACGATGCCCCGCTCAAGGATGGCGACCTGGTACTGATCGATGCCGGCTGCGAGATCGACTGTTACGCCAGTGACATCACCCGTACCTTCCCGGTCAGCGGGCGGTTTTCGCCCGAGCAAAAGGCCATCTACGAGCTGGTGCTCAGGGCCCAGGCTGCGGCGTTTGCCGAAATCGCCCCCGGCAAGCACTGGAACCACGCCCATGAGGCGACCGTGCGAGTCATCACCGAGGGCTTGGTGGAGCTGGGCTTGCTGACGGGAGAGGTGCAGGCGTTGATCGACAGCGAGGCCTATCGTGCCTTCTACATGCATCGTGCCGGGCACTGGTTGGGCATGGATGTGCACGATGTGGGCGAGTACAAGGTGGGCGGCGAGTGGCGGGTGCTTGAACCCGGCATGGCGCTGACCGTCGAGCCGGGCATCTACATTGGCGCCGACAATCAGGCCGTGGCGAAGAAATGGCGCGGAATTGGTGTAAGGATCGAGGACGACGTGGTAGTGACCAGGCAAGGCTGTGAAATCCTGACTTCGGGTGTGCCGCGCACGGTCGCCGAGATCGAGGCGCTGATGCAGGCTGCCCGCAAGGACGCGGCATGAATCGGGTAAACCTGGCGATCATCGGTGGCGGCCTGGTGGGCGCAAGCCTGGCCCTGGCTCTGCAGGCCGGATCCAAAGCGCGAGGCTGGAAGATTCTGCTGATCGAGCCGTTCGCCCCCGGTGACAGCTTTCAGCCCAGCTACGATGCCCGCTCGTCGGCACTGTCGTTTGGTACCCAGCAGATTTACCAGCATCTGGGCCTGTGGCAGGCCATCGGCCATCGCGCCGAGCCTATTCGGCAGATTCACGTGTCCGACCGCGGCCGCTTCGGTGCCACCCGCCTGGATGCCCTGGAAGAGGGCGTGCCGGCGCTTGGCTATGTGGTGGAAAACGCCTGGCTGGGCCAATGCCTGTGGCAAGGGCTGGACAGCGAGGTGGTGAGCTGGCGTTGCCCGGCGGAAGTGGCTGCGATGCAGGCCATCGAAGGCGGCTACCGCCTGCTGCTGAACGACGACACCCAGTTGGAATGCGACCTGGCGGTACTGGCCGACGGTGGCCGCTCCGGCCTGCGCGAACAACTGGGCATCCACGTGCGCCACACGCCTTACCAGCAGAGCGCGCTGATCGCCAATATCACCCCGGGCGAGGCCCATGGCGGCCAGGCCTTCGAGCGCTTCACCGAAGAAGGCCCCATGGCCCTGCTACCGCTGCCGGATAACCGCTGCGCGCTGGTCTGGACCCGCCAGGGCATGGACGCGCGGCGCCTGGCCGACATCGACGAGCGCAATTTCCTGCGCGAATTGCAGGGCGTTTTCGGCTATCGCCTGGGCGCCTTGCGCCAGGTCGGCGCGCGGCATCTCTACCCACTCTCGCTGATCGAGGCACAGGAGCAGGTGCGGCCGCATCTGGTAGTGCTGGGCAACGCTGCGCACAGCCTGCACCCCATTGCCGGCCAGGGCTTCAACCTGTCGCTGCGTGACGTGCAGGCACTGGCCGAGGCGCTGCTGGCCGGCCCGCAGCAGCCGGGCGACCTGACGACGTTGCAGGCCTACCAACAGCGCCAACGCCTGGACCAGGCCATGACCATCGGTTTTTCCGACCAGGTCACCCGCCTGTTCGGCAGTGGCCAGCCGTTGCTGGCCGCCGGGCGCAATCTCGGTCTGCTCGGGCTCGACCTGCTGCCACCGGCCAAAAGCTGGTTCGCCCGCCAGGCCATGGGGCTGGGCACACGCCCCGATCCGCGAGGTCAGGCATGAGTGACAACGCGCGAAGGCTGGCGCGTCGGGCGCGCCTGTTGCGCTGGCGGCTGAACCTGTTCCCGCCGCACCTTGGCGCTGGTATCCGCGTGCAGCACATCAGCCCGGACCTGCGCAGCGTCAAGGTGGCGATGAAGCTGACCCGCTGGAACCGCAACTACGTCGGTACCCAGTGCGGTGGCAGCTTGTACGGAATGGTCGACCCGTTCTACATGCTGCTGTTGATCGAGCAGCTTGGGCGTGACTACATCGTCTGGGACAAGGCCGCCAGCATCGATTTCATTTCGCCGGGCAAAGGCCCGGTGTATGCCGAACTCCACGTCGATGACGCGCTGCTGGACGAAATCCGCCAGCAGACCGCCACCGGCAAGAAGTGCCTGCCGCGTTTGCAGGTCGATATCCGCGACGGCGCCGGCGAGCTGGTGGCGCGGGTCGATAAAACTCTATATGTGCGGCTCAAGCCGCAAGCGAGGCAGGCGTAAGGCATGGAAATGCGCGCAGATCTGTTGATTGTCGGTGCCGGTATGGTCGGCAGCGCTCTGGCCCTGGCGTTACGCCATAGTGGCTTGCAAATCCTCCTGCTCGACGGTGGCCCGCTGGCGGTCAAGCCGTTCGATGCGCAGGCCCCGTTCGAGCCGCGTGTCAGCGCGCTGTCGGCGGCCAGCCAGCGCATCCTTGAGCGCCTTGGCGCCTGGGAGGGCATTGCCCGGCGACGTGCGACGCCGTACTCGGACATGCATGTGTGGGATGGCAGTGGCACCGGGCAGATTCACTTCTCGGCCGCCAGTGTGCATGCCCAGGCGCTGGGCCATATCGTCGAGAACCGGGTGGTACAGGACGGCCTGCTGGAGCGCCTGCATGACAGCGACATCGGCCTGCTGCCCAACGCGCGGCTCGAACAGCTGCGCCGCTCCGGCGACGAGTGGCTGCTGACCTTGGCCGATGGCCGCCAGTTGCGTGCGCCGCTGGTGATCGCGGCCGACGGTGCCAACTCGGCGGTGCGGCGCCTGGCCGGCTGCGAAACCCGCGAGTGGGATTACCTGCACCATGCCATCGTCACCAGCGTGCGTTGCAGCGCCGGGCACCAGGCCACGGCCTGGCAGCGCTTCACCGATGAAGGGCCATTGGCGTTCCTGCCGTTGACCCGCGATGGCCAGCAAGACTGGTGCTCGATCGTGTGGTCGACCACCCCTGAGCATGCCGAGCAGTTGATGGCGCTGGATGAAGCGGCCTTCCTCAAGGCTCTGGAGCGAGCTTTCGAGGGGCGCCTGGGTGATGTGCTGCAGGCCGACCCGCGGGTGTGCGTCCCGCTGCGCCAGCGCCACGCCAAGCGCTATGTGGATGAAGGCCTGGCGTTGATCGGCGATGCCGCCCACACCATTCACCCGCTGGCCGGGCAGGGCGTGAACCTGGGGTTCCTCGATGCCGCGGTACTGGCCGAGGTGCTGGTCAATGCGTGCGAGCGTGGTGAGCGGCTGGCGGATGTGAAGGTGCTGAGCCGTTACGAGCGGCGGCGAATGCCGCACAACCTGGCGCTGATGGCGGCGATGGAAGGGTTCGAGCGGTTGTTCCAGGCCAATCCGCTGCCGTTGCGCTGGCTGCGTAACAGCGGATTGAAGCTGGTGGAGCAGATGCCGGAAGCCAAGGCGCTGTTCGTCCGGCAGGCGCTGGGTTTGAGCGGTGATCTGCCGGATCTGGCCAAAGCCTGAAGATCTTGCCAATCACTTGTAGGAGCAGCCTTGTGCTGCGAAGAGGCCCGTGAAGCCAGCCAATCTTAGATTGGGCTGCCGGCCCTTTCGCAGCACAAGGCTGCTCCTACAAAGGCGGCGCAAGTTCTGCAACATCCGGTAACGCCTATGTAGATGAGTCGGAAAATGGGATTCACTACCATTTGCACCTCTCATACGATCCGAGGAGTGCTTTCCATGTTGCCACGCAAGCCCCTACTGGCCGCCCTGGCCCTGACCCTGTTCGGCGGCACCGCCCAGGCAGCGGATGAAGTGGTGGTGTACTCCTCGCGCATCGACGAGCTGATCAAGCCGGTGTTCGATGCCTATACCGCCAAGACCGGGGTCAAGATCAAGTTCATTACCGACAAGGAAGCCCCGCTGATGCAGCGCATCAAGGCCGAGGGCGACAACGGCGTGGCCGACCTGCTCCTGACCGTCGATGCCGGCAACCTGTGGCAGGCCGAGCAGATGGGCATCCTGCAGCCGATCAAGTCCGACATCATCGACCAGAACATACCATCGCAGTACCGCGCCTCGTCCCACGAATGGACCGGCCTGAGCCTGCGCGCCCGTACCATCATCTACTCCACCGAGCGGGTCAGGCCGCAGGAGTTGAGCACCTACGAAGCCCTGGCCGACAAGCAGTGGGAAGGCCGCCTGTGCCTGCGCACCGCGAAGAAGGTGTACAACCAGTCACTGACCGCCACCCTGATCGAGACCCACGGCGAGGCTAAGACCGAGCAGATCGTCAAAGGCTGGGTCAACAACCTGTCCACCGATGTGTTCTCCGATGACAACGCGGTGATCCAGGCCATCGAGGCCGGCCAGTGCGATGTGGGCGTGGTCAACACCTACTACTATGGCCGCCTGCACAACCAGAACCCGAAACTGCCGGTGAAGATCTTCTGGCCCAACCAGGGTGATCGTGGCGTGCACGTGAACCTGTCGGGCATCGGCCTGACCAAGCATGCGCCACACCCGGAGGCGGCGAAGAAGCTGGTGGAATGGATGACAGGCGAGGAAGCACAGAAGCTGTTCGCCGACATCAACCAGGAATTCCCGGCCAACCCGAAGGTCAAGCCATCGGACGAAGTAGCGGCGTGGGGCAGCTTCAAGGCTGACAGCATTCCAGTGGAAATCGCTGGCAAGCGCCAGGCTGAAGCGATTCGCTTGATGGATCGGGCTGGCTGGAACTAAGCGCCAGGCTTTATCCTTCCGGGGCCTTTCAGGGCCTCTTCGCGGGTAAACCCGCTCCCACAGGCACCGCACGTAGCTTGAATCCTGTGCTGTCCCTGTGGGAGCGGGTTTACCCGCGAACGACCGCGCAGCGGTCGCCATCGAAACCGAGAACCAAGCCTTGCCCCACACCCCCCAACGCCGCTGGTACCTCCCGGTCACCCTGGTCGCCGCCCTGGTGCTCCTGCCCCTGAGCGTCCTGCTGTTGTCCTGGCAGTCGATCGACCTGCAGATCTGGTCGCACCTGCTCGACACCCAGATGACTCGCCTGCTAAGCAATACCCTGACGCTGGTGGTGGGGGTGGGCATCGGCGTCACCGTGCTGGGTGTCAGCCTGGCCTGGCTGACCAGCCTCTGCGAGTTCCCTGGTCGGCGCTGGCTGGACTGGGCGCTGATGCTACCGTTCGCCATTCCGGCCTATGTGCTGGCGTTCGTCTTCGTCGGCCTGCTGGACTTCGCCGGCCCGGTACAAAGCGCCCTGCGCGAGGTGTTCGGGCCGATGCGCCTGCCGCGGGTGCGCTCCACCGGCGGGGTGATCGTCGTCCTGGTGCTGGTGTTCTACCCCTATGTCTACTTGCTGGCGCGCACCGCATTCCTGGCCCAGGGCAAGGGCCTGATGGAAGCGGCGCGGGTGCTGGGGCTGTCCCCGCTGCAAGCGTTCTGGCGCGTGGCCCTGCCAATGGCACGGCCGGCGATCGGCGCCGGTATTGCCCTGGCCCTGATGGAAACCCTGGCCGACTTTGGCGCGGTGGCGGTGTTCAACTTCGACACCTTCACCACGGCCATCTACAAGACCTGGTACGGCTTCTTCAGCCTGTCCAGCGCGGCCCAGCTGGCCAGCCTGTTGCTGCTGGCGGTGATGCTGGTGCTGTACGGCGAGCGCCGAGCCAGGGGGGCCAGCCGTAGCGGCAACGAGCGGCCGCGCGGGCAGGCGCTGTACCACCTGCGCGGGGTCAAGGCGCTGCTGGCCAGTGGCTGGTGCCTGCTGGTGTTCGCCTGCGCCTTCGTCATCCCGCTGCTGCAACTGCTGGCGTGGTTCTGGCAGCGCGGCCGGCATGACCTGGACGAGCGCTATGTCGGCCTGGTGCTGCACACCCTGTACCTGGGCGGCATGGCGGCACTGGTCACGGTATGCGTGGCGTTGCTGCTGGCCTTTGCCCGGCGCCAGGCACCGACGGGCGGTGTCCGCGCCGGGGTCGGCCTGGCCAACCTGGGCTATGCCTTGCCCGGCTCGGTGCTGGCGGTGTCGATCATGCTGGCCTTCAGTTATCTCGACAACCACTTGGTCATCCCGCTGTCCGGCTGGCTGGGCGGTGCCGGCAAGCCGCTGCTGCTGGGCAGCCTGGCCGCCTTGCTGCTGGCCTACCTGGTGCGCTTCATCGCGGTGGCCTACGGGCCGCTGGAGAGCAGCCTGGAGCGTATCCGCCCGTCTCTGCCCGAGGTATCCCGTAGCCTGGGCGTCAGTGGCGTGGGATTGTTTTTCAAGGTGTATCTGCCTTTGCTGGTACCTGGCGTCCTCAGCGCCGCCTTGCTGGTGTTCGTCGACGTGCTCAAGGAAATGCCGGCCACCCTGCTGATGCGCCCGTTCGGCTGGGACACCCTGGCGGTGCGGGTGTTCGAGATGACCAGCGAGGGTGAGTGGGCGCGTGCATCGCTGCCGGCACTGACCCTGGTGCTGGTGGGCTTGCTGCCGGTCATCGGCCTGATTCGCCGTTCGGCACGTCGACCCGGTCACAGTCACTGAGGGTGCCAGCCCGCGCCCTTGCGGCTACAATGCGCGGCATTCGCGCGGCGGGTCCTGCACAACAAGAGCTGACGACCCAACGTCATCGACCGCCGCCGCTTCGCCACGCCCGGAAGGAGAAACCCATGGGACAGCGCACGCTTTTGTATGACCTGCACCTGGCGCTTGGCGCCAAGACGGTCGATTTCGGTGGCTGGGACATGCCCCTGCACTATGGCTCGCAGGTCGAGGAGCACCATCAGGTGCGCAGCGATTGCGGAGTGTTCGATGTTTCCCACATGACCGTGATCGATGTCGATGGCAGCGACGCCACTGCCTGGTTGCAGCGTCTGCTGGCCAACGACGTGGCCCGCCTCGACGAAATCGGCAAGGCGCTGTACAGCCCGCTGCTGCAGGCGCAGGGCGGGGTGATCGACGACCTGATCGTCTATCGTACGGAACACGGCTACCGCCTAGTCACCAACGCCGCTACCCGCACCAAGGTGCTCGACTGGCTGCAACTGCAGCGTGACGGTTTTGCCGTGGACTTCAAGGTCCGCCCCGACCTGGCCATCCTTGCCATCCAGGGCCCGAATGCCCGAGCAAAGGTTGCGGCCTTGCTAAGCCCCACCCGCGCCGCGCTGATCCGCGAGTTGCGCCCGTTCGAAGGCGTTGCCGAAGGTGACTGGTTCATTGCCCGCACTGGCTATACCGGTGAAGACGGCCTGGAGATCATGCTCCCGGGTGAACAGGCCGTGGCCTTCTTCAACGACCTGGTCGGTGCTGGCATTGCCCCCAGCGGCCTGGGTGCCCGCGACACCTTGCGCCTGGAAGCCGGCATGAACCTGTACGGCCAGGACATCGACGAAACCCACACCCCGCTCACCTCCAACCTGGGCTGGAGCATTGCCTGGGAGCCGGCCGAGCGTGACTTCATCGGCCGCGCCGGTCTGCTGGCGGAAATCGAACATGGCGTGCAGGAAAAACTGGTCGGCCTGGTACTGGAGGAGCGCGGCGTGCTGCGTGCCCATCAGGTGGTGCGTGTGGCCGGGATTGGCGAAGGGGAGATCACCAGTGGTAGTTTTTCGCCTACGCTGAGCAAGTCCATTGCCCTTGCACGCGTGCCCATGGCCACCGGCGACCGGGCCGAGGTGGAAATCCGCGGCAAGTGGTACCCGGTGCGGGTGGTCAAACCGACCTTCGTGCGTCACGGCAAGATCCTGATCTGAACCATTATCAACCGGCGGGCGTACCGCTGAGCCAATCGAGGAATTCAAGAGATGAGCAATATCCCCGCTGACCTGCGTTTTGCCGAAAGCCATGAGTGGGCCCGGCTGGAAGCCGATGGTACTGTGACCGTGGGTATCAGCGACCACGCCCAGGAAGCCCTGGGGGACGTCGTGTTCGTCGAACTGGCCGAAGTCGGCAAGGTGTTCGGTGCAGGCGACGCCGCGGGTGTGGTTGAGTCGGTCAAGGCCGCTTCGGACATCTATGCCCCTGTCTCTGGCGAAGTGATCGCGGTCAACGAAGAGCTGGCCGACAGCCCCGAGCTGCTCAACGAAGAACCTTACGAGTCGTGGATCTTCAAGCTGAAGCCAAGCAACCCGGCCGAGCTGGACAAGCTGCTGGATGCCGCGGGCTACAAGGCCGCGATCGGCGAGTAATACTGCGTTGCCTTCTTCGCGGCTAAAGCCGCTCCCACAGGTACTGCACAGCGTCTGATACCTGTGCGGTCCCTGTGGGAGCGGCTTTAGCCGCGAAGAGGCCGGGCCTGCAAGCAACTTTCCCCGCAGAATCGGCAATCCCTTCCTAGACTTGTAAGTCTCCATGAGAGCTGTTCCAGGAAGAGAGCGTCGTCATGTCCCAGTCGCCATCCCTGCATCAACTGCAAGAGCTCAACCCTTTCCTGCGTCGCCACCTTGGCCCCGATGCCACGGAGCAGCAGGCCATGCTCAACGCGCTGGGTGTTGCCAGCCGCAGTGAGCTGATCGAGCAGACCGTACCGCCAGACATTCGCCTCAATCGCCCCCTCGACCTGCCTCCGGCGCTGGACGAACAGGCCGCCTTGGCCAAGCTCGCCGGTTATGCCGATCAGAATCAGGTCTGGACCAGCCTGATCGGCATGGGCTACCACGGCACCATCACCCCTACGGTGATCCTGCGCAACGTGCTGGAAAACCCCGGCTGGTACACCGCCTATACGCCCTATCAGCCCGAGATTGCCCAAGGCCGGCTGGAGGCGCTGCTGAACTTCCAGCAGATGGTCATCGACCTCACCGGGCTGGCTTTGGCCAACGCCTCGCTGCTCGACGAAGCCACTGCCGCCGCCGAAGCCATGGCCCTGGCCAAGCGGGTGGCGCGCAACAAGAGCAATGCCTTTTTCGCCGATGAACACTGCCACCCACAGACCCTCTCGGTTCTGAAGACCCGTGCCGAGGGCTTTGGCTTCGAGCTGATCGTCGACTCTGTGGATAACCTTGGCAAACACACAGTTTTCGGTGCCTTGCTGCAGTATCCGGACACCCACGGCGAGGTGCGCGACCTGCGCCCGTTGATCGAACATTTGCATAACCAGCATGCAATGGCCTGCGTGGCCGCCGACCTGCTCAGCCTGGTGGTGCTGGCACCGCCCGGGGAACTGGGCGCCGATGTGGTACTGGGCTCAACCCAGCGCTTCGGCGTGCCGATGGGCTATGGTGGCCCCCACGCGGCCTATTTCGCCTGTCGTGACGACTATAAGCGGGCCATGCCGGGGCGCATCATTGGCGTGTCGCGCGATGCCCGTGGCAATACTGCACTGCGCATGGCCCTGCAGACCCGCGAGCAGCATATCCGCCGCGAGAAGGCCAACTCCAACATCTGTACGGCCCAGGTGCTGCTGGCCAACATTGCCGGCTTCTACGCGGTGTACCACGGCCCGGAAGGCCTGCAGCGCATCGCCCAGCGTGTGCACCGGCTGACCTTCATCCTGGCCGCCGGCCTCGAAGCCAAGGGCATCAAGCGCCTCAACCAGCATTTCTTCGACACGCTCACCCTGGACGTCGGTGGCACTCAGGCGGCCATCATCGAAAGCGCCGAGGCAGCACAGATCAACTTGCGCATCCTCGGCCGCGGGCACCTGGGCGTGAGCCTGGACGAGACCTGCTCGGAGCATACGGTGTTGCGCCTGTTCGACATCTTCCTTGGGGTGGACCACGGGCTGAATATCGCCGCACTCGACCAGTTGGCCTTGCCCGAAGGCATCCCCGCCAACCTGGTGCGGCGCACGCCGTTTCTCGCCCACCCGGTGTTCAACCTGCACCACAGCGAAACCGAGATGCTGCGTTACCTCAAGCAGCTAGAGAACAAAGACCTGGCGCTGAACCAGTCGATGATCCCGCTGGGCTCGTGCACCATGAAGCTCAACGCTACCAGCGAGATGATCCCCATCACCTGGCCTGGCTTTGCCCAACTGCACCCGTTTGCCCCGGCGGCCCAGGCCACCGGCTACAAGGCGATGATCGACGAACTGGAAAGCTGGCTGTGCGCAATTACCGGCTTCGATGCCATCTGCATGCAGCCAAACTCCGGTGCCCAGGGCGAGTACGCCGGCCTGATGGCCATTACCCGCTACCACCGCAGCCGCCACCAGCCGCAACGCACGCTGTGCCTGATCCCGTCGTCGGCCCACGGTACCAACCCGGCGTCGGCGCAAATGGCCGGCATGGAGGTGGTGATTGTCGACTGCGACGATGATGGCAACGTTGACCTGGCTGACTTCAAGGCCAAGGCTCACGCGGCCGGGGACCGTTTGTCGTGCCTGATGATCACCTATCCGTCGACCCATGGCGTTTACGAAGAGGGGATTCGCGAAATCTGCGAAGTGGTCCACCAGCACGGCGGCCAGGTTTACATGGACGGCGCCAACCTCAATGCCCAGGTGGGGCTGGCGCGTCCGGCAGATATCGGCGCCGACGTTTCACACATGAACCTGCACAAGACCTTCTGCATCCCCCACGGTGGTGGCGGCCCGGGCATGGGGCCGATCGGCATTCGCGCGCATCTCAAGCCGTTCGTCGCCAGCCACCCGGTGGTGCCCGTACCCGGCCTGGAACCGAGCAACAGCGCGGTCAGTGCTGCGCCCTGGGGCAGTGCGAGTATCTTGCCGATCAGCTGGATGTACATAGCCATGATGGGCCCGCAGCTGGCCGATGCCAGTGAGGTGGCGATCCTCTCGGCCAATTACCTGGCCAGCCAGCTGGGTGGCGCGTTCCCGGTGCTCTACCGCGGGCGTAACCAGCGGGTGGCGCATGAGTGCATCCTTGACCTGCGGCCGCTGAAGGCGCTGACCGGCATCAGCGAGGAGGATGTGGCCAAGCGCCTGATGGATTATGGCTTCCACGCGCCGACCATGTCGTTCCCCGTGCCGGGCACGCTGATGGTCGAACCGACCGAGAGTGAGTCGAAGGCCGAGCTGGACCGCTTCGTCGAGGCGATGCTGGCGATTCGGGCGGAAATTGGCGAAGTGCAGGAGGGCAACTGGCCAGCGGAGAACAACCCGCTCAAGCATGCGCCGCATACCCTGGCCGATGTGCTGGCGGTGTGGGACAGGCCCTACAGCCTGGAGCAGGCGGTGGCGCCCAGTGCTCACGTGCGCCAGCACAAGTACTGGCCAGCGGTGAACCGGGTCGACAACGTGTATGGGGACAGGAATCTGTTCTGTGCTTGTGTGCCGGTGGAGGCGTATCGCTAATTGTGATTTGCCTGTGCCGGCCTCTTCGCAGGTAAACCCGCTCCCACAGGGCTTGTACAAGTTTTGAATACTGTGCAGTACCTGTGGGAGCGGGTTCACCCGCGAAGCAGGCGACGTGGTTACTCGGCTACCGCATTCTTGGCCAGGATGGCATTGGCCAGTTCCATATCGGAAGCCTGCATCCCCGGGTTCTCCGCGCGGGCCTGGCGAATCGCCGCTTCAAGGAACGGCCCGCGGATTGCGCCTTCGCTGGCCACGAAGCTGCCGGCGTCATCCTGCGCCGCCATCACCAGCTTGTGGTCCCCGGATGTCAGGTAGCTCGATGCCGTGGTAGCACCGGTAGTCATCACGTTACGCCAGAAGGTATCGGCCATGGCCGAACCGATAGGCAGCGAAAACAAGGCAGCGGCAGCGATGGCGGTTTTGAAACGCATGTTGAAACACCTCGAAGGGTGAGGGTTGAAGATGCGCGGTTTGATCCTGCGACAAGGGTGCAAGTTCCTTGAATGCAAAGGATTTTTGCTCAGGAACAGGCCCGTAGCACTTCATCCTGACGGGTCTGTCCGCGGGCCACTTTGGCCTCCCCACAGCGGCGTAGATCAACCAGTCCATCTGCTACTGCCTGACGCCGCAAACTGGCCAGGTCGCTGCCCGGGCCAATCTGGGCGCGTAGGCTGTCGCTGGGCACCAGTAGTTCGAACAACCCCGTGCGACCATGGAACCCGGTGCCACGGCAGGTGCCGCACGGCTGCCCACCAGACACTGCTGCAACACCCCGGCAATCCGGGCACAGTGTGCGCACCAACCGCTGGGCCATGACTCCGACCAGCGTAGCCTTGATCAGGTAGTCGGCCACACCCAGTTCCTGCAGGCGGGTGATCGCGCCACAGGCGTCGTTGGTATGCAGGGTCGACAGCACCAGGTGCCCGGTCAGGGCCGCCTGTACCGCTACCAGGGCGGTCTCGCGGTCACGGATTTCGCCGATCATGATGATGTCCGGGTCCTGACGCAGCATGGCTCGCACGCCATTGGCGAAACCCAGGTCCAGGGCGGGCTGCACCTGCAGCTGGTTGAAGGCGGGATCCAGGCGCTCGATCGGGTCTTCGATGGTGCACAGGTTGACCTGCGGCGTGGCCAGCAGCTTGAGGCTGGCGTACAGCGTGCTGGTCTTGCCGGAACCGGTGGGGCCGGTTACCAGAATGATGCCCTGGCGTTGGCGTAACAGGCCTTGCCATTGATCCAGTTGCGGCCCATCCAGGCCCAGCCGGTCGAAGCCTTCTTGCAGCTGTTGCGGGTCGAACAGGCGCAGCACCAGTTTTTCGCCGAACGGGGTCGGCAAGGTCGACAGCCGCAGTTCTACCTCGCCGCCGCCAGGCAGGCGGCTTTGCAGCCGGCCATCCTGCGGCCGGCGCTTTTCCGCGACGTCCATGCGCCCCAGGTGTTTCAGGCGGCTGACCAGCGCCAGAGTCACCCCGGCGGGAAAGGCATAGACGCTGTGCAGCAGGCCGTCGATGCGGTAGCGCAGGTGCCCCTGCTCGCGGCGGGGTTCCAGGTGGATATCGCTGGCGCGTTGCTCGATGGCGTACTGCAGCAGCCAGTCGACGATATGCACGATGTGCGCGTCGTCCGCGCTGGCCTCGGTCTGGCGCTTGCCAAGCTCCAGCAGTTGTTCGAGTTCGCCCAGGCTGGCTGACTGCTGGTGTTGCGCGCCTTTTACCGATTGGGCCAGGCGATGAAACGACTGCCCTGCCTGGCGGACCTGCTGCGGGTTGGCCAGCACGCGACGGATCGGCCGGCCCAGGCTGCGGGTGAGGTCGGCCTGCCAGTCATCCTGGTAGGGCTGGGCGCTGGCGACGGTGACGCTGGAGGCGTCGGCGGCGACGATGAGGATGCCATGGCGCTGGGCGAAGGCCGGGGATATCAGCCCGGTCACCTGGGGCAGGTCCAGTTGCAGCGGGTCGATGCGCAGGTAGGGCTGGCCAACCCTGTTGGCCAGCCATTGGCAGAGGCGGTCCAGGTCCAGGGATTGACCAGCGTGTAGGCGGTCTTCCAGGGCGCAGGCGGCGATCTGTTCCAGCGGGTGGAGGGTGGGGCAAGTAACGGTGTGCTCAAGCACACGCAGGGTGTCGTTGGCGTGTAGATGCTGGTCGGTGAGCAGGGCTTCGAGCACGCGCTTGAGGTCGAGTGCCGCGTTGTCGGGGGTATGCATGGTTGGCGTCCGTGCCTGGTAGGGGAGTCCTGATCAAGGCTAGCCGGGCGAGGGAGGGTTACCGAGGGAGAAAGGTTTCGGGATCTTGCAGTGCCTGTACAGGAAAAGCAGATGGTTCAGACCACCGCCAGCTCCACCCGCTGCTGGTTGGTCAGGCTCACCTCACCCACACACACCAGGTTACGCAGTTTCTGCGCAATCACCTCGGCCCGGTGCCAGCTCAGGCCGCCGATGCCGACCTCGATATCAAGCCAGTCCTCCTGCTGGCTGACCTGCACGCTGTGCGGGGTCAGGAACTGCAGGGCAAAGAGGTTGAGTACCCGGCACAGGCTGTCAGGCTCGGCCTCTGCCTGCAGGCGATAGTGCACGGTACTGTGGGCGCTGCTGGCGGCCCAGGCGTCGGTACGGGGCTGTGGGTTCATGCTGGTCTCCGCAAGTGTTGAAGAAATTCTTGCACGTTCGCGACGGTATTTTTTCGCTATGATTTGACCATTTTGCTGTATTGGTGAATTCTTCTATTCAATAAGTGCTGTTTTGGAGAATTATCAATGCACAGCGAGCTGGACGCCTATGATCGCCGTATCCTCGAACTGCTGCAGGAGGACGCTTCGCTGTCCAGCGCACAGATCGCTGAGCGCGTGGGGCTGTCGCAATCGCCGTGCTGGCGACGTATCCAGCGGTTGAAGGAGGAGGGAGTGATTCGCGGGCAGGTGACCTTGCTGGACCGCAAGAAGGTCGGCCTGAACACGCAGATTTTCGCCGAGGTGAAACTGAACGCCCACGGGCGCTCCAACTTCACCGAGTTCACCGACGCGATCCGCGGTTTTCCGGAGGTGCTGGAGTGTTATGTGCTGATGGGGTCGGTGGACTTTCTGTTGCGCATCGTCACACCGGACATCGAGGCGTATGAGCGGTTCTTCTTCGAAAAGCTGTCGAACGTGCCGGGGATACAGGAGGTGAACTCGATTGTGGCGCTGTCGGAGATCAAGTCCACCACCAGCCTGCCACTGTCGCGCTGAGGCATTCGCGGGTAAACCCGCTCCCACAGGGTTACCAGTGAGCCAGAGAGCAGCGCGACCCCTGTGGGAGCGGGTTTACCCGCGAAGAAAGCGACGCGGTATCACGCCTTGAGCAGGTGCTTCCAGCCGCGGCTCTGGTCCACCGCCCGAGCCTGTTCGATACGCGCTTCCAGCACTTCATCGCTGATTGGCTGCTCGGCCAGCTCATGCAGCTTCTTCAGGTCGCCGTACAGGCGGTCCATCTGCGGCGCTTCCAGCACCTGACGGGCATGGTGCAGCCAGGCCAGCAGCTGTTCGATACGCGGCAACTGTTCGGCCAGGTCTTCCGGACGCTGGGTGTACAGCGGCAGCTTCAACGCTCGGCCTTCTTCGCCCAGCAGGTGCGCCAGCCAGCTTGCCAGCTGCGCCTTGCCCTGGCGTTCGCCACGACCTTTGCGTTCCACAGTCCAGGCACGCGCCAGCAGCCAGCGCGAGGTTTCCAGCGAGAACTGGCCCCAGCGTACGTCTTCCAGCTCTTCGGCGAACTGCTCGGGGGCGGCGCGGCGGATGTCTTCGTCTTCATTGCCGGCCTGCACCAGCGGGCGCCAGTCTTCGAGCAGGACGTCGAGGCTGCTGCGCAGGTCGCGGGTGGTAGCGCGCGGTGCGGCCTGGCCCAGGCTGGCGGTGAGGGCACGCAGTTCGCTCAGGCACTCGACCCAGTCCTGCAGCAGGCGCCAGTGGCCATTGTGGCGGTATTGCTCGGCCAGGCGCTGGCTGCTGCCCAGCAGTTGCCAGGCCAGTGCGGCGTAGGCGTCGTCCACGGCCATTTCGGCTTCCAGCTCAGTGTGCGGCAGGCCCAGCTCGTAGCTGTCCGGCTCCAGCAGACGGTAGCCACGCTCGGCCTTGCTGATGTCGCATGGCATCAGCGGCAGGCTGGCTGCCAGCTCGGCGGCCAGTTCAAGCAGGGCCTGCGGTTCGCCTTCGCGCAGCTCCAGTTCCACCTCGCAGATTTCTTCCTTGCGCTTGCCGGCGATCACGAAGCCCTGGTCCAGTGCGGCCTCGATCACTACCTTGCTCTTGCCACGGCCCCAGGCGATTTCGGCGTATTCACGGCTGAAGTCGGTGGTGAACAGCGGCTTGATGGTCTTTTTGTCCAGGTTGGCCAGTTGCGCGGGCCAGCAGCTGTCGTCGAGCTTCTTCAGGTCGAGTTTGACCTTGTCCAGTTGCCATTCGTACTCGTTGCGCTCGGACAGGCCGGCCACGCTGGTGCCGCGGCACTTGAGGGTCTGGATGATGGCCTCGCCATCGCGGCGCAGGCGCAGGGCGACTCGGGCGGCGGAGAGCTCGCGCTCGGGGGTGTCGAAGTACTGGTTGAGCAGTTCGCGGGTCTGCCAGCCGGACTTGTTGCGCTTTTTCAGCAGAGGGTGCTCGCGCAGGGCGGCAAGGGTCTCGCGGCTGGCGCGGAGCTTGAGTTCGGTTTCTTTGTGCATCACAGGCTCGAAGGAGGGGGCGTGGTTGCCCAGCAGTTTACAGGAGTCGGCTGTCGACTGTTGGATCGTGGTGGCTTCTTCGCGGGTAAACCCGCTCCCACAGGTACTGTGCTGCCCTCAGATGCGGCGCTTTCACTGTGGGAGCGGGTTTACCTGCGAAGAAGCCCACACGGATGGACGGCATTGCTATGATGAGCAACGCTTCCGAGGAGTACGCGCATGCCGTTGCCGACGTTGAAAGACCAGTTCGCTGCCCTGATCGCCGCGCCCTCAGTCAGTTGCACCCAGCCTGCGCTGGACCAGTCCAACCGCCAGGTCATCGACCTGCTGGCCGGCTGGCTGGGCGACCTTGGCTTCGACTGCGACATCCGTCAGGTCAGCCCCGGCAAGTTCAACCTGCTGGCCAGCCGTGGCACTGGCCCCGGTGGCCTGGTGCTGGCGGGGCACAGTGACACCGTACCTTATGACGAACAGCTGTGGGCCAGCGACCCACTGAAGCTGACCGAAACCGATGGTCGCTGGGTCGGCCTGGGCAGCTGCGACATGAAGGGCTTCTTCGCCCTGGTCATCGAAGCGGTGATCCCATTGCTGGAGCACGATTTCAAGCAGCCACTGCTGATCCTGGCGACCTGTGACGAAGAAAGCTCGATGTCCGGCGCCCGCGCCCTGGCCGAGGCGGGGCAGCCGCTCGGCCGTGCGGCAGTGATCGGCGAGCCCACCGGGCTGCGGCCGATCCGCATGCACAAGGGCATCCTCATGGACCGCATCGATATCCTCGGACGCAGCGGCCATTCGTCGGACCCAAGCCTGGGTCGCAGCGCCATGGAGGCCATGCACATGGTGATGGGCGAGCTGATGGGCCTGCGCCAGCAATGGCAGCAGACTTACCGCAACCCGCAATTCACCGTACCGACCCCGACCATGAACTTCGGCTGCATCCACGGCGGCGACAACCCCAACCGTATCTGCGGCCAGTGTGCCCTGGAATTCGACCTGCGCCCGCTGCCAGGCATGGACGTGGAGCAACTGCGCGCGGCCATCCGCGCCAAGCTGGTGCCCGTGGCAGAGCGCTTCGAGGTGCGCATCGACTATGCGCCGCTGTTCCCGGAGGTGCCGCCATTCGAGCAGCCTGCCGACGCCGAACTGGTGCAAGTGGCGGAGCGCCTGACCGGCCATCGCGCCGAAGCGGTGGCGTTCGGCACCGAAGCGCCTTATCTTCAGCAACTGGGCTGCCAGACCATTGTGCTGGGCCCCGGCGATATCGCCTGTGCCCACCAGCCCGGCGAGTATCTTGAAATGTCACGAATCGAGCCTACCGTGCGTCTATTGCGTGAGCTGGTCCGGCACTATTGCCTGAACTAAACGTCAACCGAACCGATTCGTTCCTGCGTAGAGGAGACCGCGCGTGACCGCAAGCCTGTTCCGACGATGATCCTGAACGCCCCCTGTATCGCCGTTCTCCGTCCACTTATCCACAGGCCCTGTCATGCCCGACTACGTCAATTGGCTGCGTCATGCCTCCCCATACATCAATGCCCATCGCGACTGCACCTTCGTGGTCATGCTCCCTGGCGATGGGGTGGAACACCCTAATTTCGGCAACATCGTCCACGACCTGGTGCTGCTGCACAGCCTTGGCGTACGCCTGGTGCTGGTGCACGGCTCGCGCCCGCAGATCGAAAGCCGCCTGGCGGATCGCGGCCTGACCCCGCACTACCACCGTGGCCTGCGCATTACCGATGCTGCCACGCTGGATTGCGTGATCGATGCCGTCGGCGCGTTGCGCCTGGCCATCGAGGCACGCCTTTCGATGGATATCGCCGCTTCGCCGATGCAGGGCTCGCGCTTGCGTGTGGCGTCCGGCAACCTGGTAACGGCGCGGCCGATCGGCGTGCTCGAAGGCGTGGACTACCACCACACCGGCGAAGTGCGCCGGGTCGACCGCAAGGGCATCAGCCGCCTGCTCGACGAGCGCTCCATCGTGCTGTTGTCGCCGCTGGGCTACTCGCCCACGGGTGAAATCTTCAACCTGGCCTGCGAAGACGTGGCTACCCGTGCTGCCATCGAGCTGGGTGCCGACAAGCTGCTGCTGTTCGGCGCCGAGCCTGGCCTGCTGGACGAGGACGGCAAGCTGGTGCGCGAACTGCGCCCTCAGCAGGTTGCCCCGCATTTGCAGCGCCTGGGCAGCGATTACCAGGGCGAGCTGCTGGATGCTGCGGCCGAAGCCTGCAAAGGCGGCGTGGCGCGCAGCCATATCGTCAGCTATGCCGAGGACGGCGCCTTGCTGACCGAACTGTTCACCCGTGGCGGTGGCGGCACGCTGGTGTCGCAGGAGCAGTTCGAAGTGGTGCGTGAGGCGACCATCGAGGACGTGGGCGGATTGCTGGAACTGATCAGCCCGCTGGAAGAGCAGGGCATCCTGGTGCGCCGTTCGCGTGAGGTGCTGGAGCGGGAGATCGAGCAGTTCAGCGTGGTCGAGCGCGAGGGAATGATCATCGCCTGTGCGGCGTTGTACCCGATTGCCGACTCCGACGCCGGCGAGCTGGCGTGCCTGGCGGTAAACCCGGAGTACCGTCATGGCGGGCGTGGGGACGAGCTGCTGGAGCGTATCGAAAGCCGGGCGCGGCAGCTGGGGCTGAACACCCTGTTCGTGCTGACGACGCGTACCGCGCACTGGTTCCGCGAACGCGGGTTTGCGCCGAGCGGGGTCGAGCGGCTGCCAGCGGCGCGGGCTTCGCTGTACAACTACCAGCGCAATTCGAAGATCTTCGAGAAGCCCTTGTAAACCTGTACTGGCCTATTCGCGGGTGAACCCGCTCCCACAGGATCTTCACCGAACCTGAGGCTGGCGCGGTCCCTGTGGGAGCGGGTTTACCCGCGAAGCAGGCGACACCGACCTCGAACAAAAACGCCGCCCTTGGGGGCGGCGTTTTCGTTTACACGGTATGCAGGTACCAGTTGTACTCAAGGTCGGAGATCGAGTGCTCGAACTCCTCCAGCTCGCTCTCCTTGCACGCGACGAAGATGTCGATGTACTTCGGATCGATGTACTTGTTGAGGATCTCGCTGTCGTCCAGCTCGCGCAGGGCATCGCGCAGGTTGTTCGGCAGGCTCTGCTCCAGCTGCTCGTACGAGTTGCCTTCGATCGGCTCACCCGGCTCGACCTTGTTGGTCAGGCCATGGTGCACGCCGGCCAGCACGGCGGCCATCATCAGGTACGGGTTGGCGTCGGCACCGGCCACGCGGTGCTCGATGCGCACGGCGTCCGGCGAGCCGGTCGGCACGCGCAGGGCCACGGTGCGGTTGTCCAGGCCCCAGCTTGGCGCGTTCGGTACATAGAACTGCGCGCCGAAGCGGCGGTACGAGTTGACGTTCGGGCAAAGGAACGCCATGGACGCGGGCAGGGTCTCGAGCACACCGCCGACAGCGTGACGTAGCGCGGCGTTCTGCTCGGGATCCTCGCTGGTGAAGATGTTGTTGCCATCTTTGTCCAGCACGGAAATGTGTACATGCAGGCCGTTGCCTGCCTGGCCCGGGTAGGGCTTGGCCATGAAGGTGGTGTCCATTTCATGGTCGTAGGCGATGTTCTTGATCAACCGCTTGAGCAGTACCGCGTAATCGCAGGCCTTGAGCGGGTCGGCCACGTGGTGCAGGTTGACTTCGAACTGCGCCGGGGCGCTTTCCTTGACGATGGCGTCGGCCGGGATGCCTTGCTCCTTCGCGCCTTCGAGGATGTCCTGCAGGCAGTCGGCATATTCGTCGAGGTCGTCGATCAGGTACACCTGGGTCGACTGCGGGCGCTTGCCCGAAATTGGCGAGCGCGGCGGCTGCGGACGGCCGTTCACGTTCTCCTGGTCGATCAGGTAGAACTCCAGCTCGAACGCGGCGCAGATGGTCAGGCCCATCTCGGTGAACTTGCTCACCACCTGACGCAGCACTTCACGCGGGTCGGCGAAGAACGGCTCGCCTTCGAGCTCGTGCATGGTCATCAGCAACTGGGCGGTAGGGCGCTTTTGCCACGGCTCGTTACAGAGTGTGTCAGGGATTGGATAGCAGATGCGGTCAGCATCGCCGATGTCCAGGCCCAGCCCGGTGCTTTCGACGGTGGAACCGTTGATATCCAGGGCGAAAAGGGAGGCAGGCAGGTTGATGCCTTTCTCGTAAACCTTGTGGAGGCTGGTGCGCTCTATGCGCTTGCCGCGCACCACACCATTCATATCTGCAATCAGAAGGTCAACGTAGAGAACCTCAGGATGTTCCTTAAGGAACGCGTTCGCTTCGTTAAGCTGAACGGCACGCGGGGGTACCGACATGATGCAACACCTTTGTTGTCAAAAATATCAATCAAGGGGGGCTTGCAAGACCAGTCAATCGAAAAGACAAACTGATGTCAAGCCAACCCCATGATGCCCTGAAATGGCACATCGACGGCAGATTTGCTGCATATCGGGGCAAGTCATTATCCGCTATTTCCTGCGTAAAGGGCCATCTCCGACAAACCGTGTTTTATTTTTTACGGAGGTGTTGTGTAAAAAAATGAACAAGGCTAAGCTCGGTCTCAACCCAGAACACAATAATACGAGGGTCACATGGTCCGCTTGCTGCGACCTGAAAGTGCTGCCTGCGCAGTGCCATCGGGTACTTCCGTCATCTTTGCAAGCTTCGTCAATGGCGTGGCCGCCCTGGCCGCAATAATTGACGTTTGGCGCTTCCGGACCTGCCCTCGTAGCGGCTTGTCGCCCTTCGTTTCGTCTTCCTGCCTTTCGAACTCATTACGGACGCACCTGTTTTCAGTGTATCCACTGCGGCTCTGCGCGGGGGTTTTTGCTTTAGCAATGTACTCCATCCAGAATCAGTGTGCGGACCACCTTACCTCCTGAGGTATTTATGAGTAACAACCTCGACCAGCTCACCGATTGGTTGAAAGAGCACAAGATCACCGAAGTCGAATGCATGATCAGTGACCTGACCGGCATCACGCGCGGCAAGATTTCGCCTACCAACAAATTCATCGCCGAAAAAGGCATGCGCCTGCCCGAGAGCGTGCTGCTGCAGACCGTGACCGGCGACTACGTCGACGACGACATCTATTACGAACTGCTCGACCCGGCGGATATCGACATGATCTGCCGCCCCGACGAGAACGCCGTGTTCCTGGTGCCGTGGGCCATCGAGCCGACCGCCCAGGTGATTCACGACACCTACGACAAGAAGGGCAACCCGGTCGAACTGTCGCCGCGTAACGTGCTGAAGAAAGTCCTCAAGCTCTACGCCGACAAGGGCTGGCAGCCGATCGTCGCGCCGGAGATGGAGTTCTACCTGACCAAGCGCAGCGAAGACCCGGACTTCCCGTTGCAGCCCCCGGTAGGCCGTTCGGGTCGCCCGGAAACCGGCCGCCAGTCGTTCTCGATCGAAGCCGCCAACGAATTCGACCCGCTGTTCGAAGACGTCTATGACTGGTGCGAACTGCAGCAGCTGGACCTCGACACGCTGATCCATGAAGACGGTACGGCGCAGATGGAGATCAACTTCCGTCATGGCGACGCCCTGCACCTTGCCGACCAGATCCTGGTGTTCAAGCGGACCATGCGTGAGGCCGCGCTCAAGCACAACGTGGCCGCCACCTTCATGGCCAAGCCCATGACCGGCGAACCTGGCAGTGCCATGCACCTGCACCAGAGCGTGGTCGATGTGGCCACTGGCAAGAATATCTTCAGCAACGACGACGGCAGCATGAGTGAACTGTTCCTGCACTACATCGGTGGCCTGCAGAAGTTCATCCCCGAGGCGCTGCCGCTGTTCGCACCCAACGTCAACTCATTCCGCCGCTTCCTGCCCGACACGTCGGCGCCGGTGAACGTGGAATGGGGCGAAGAAAACCGTACCGTTGGCTTGCGCGTGCCGGACGCCGGCCCGCAAAGCCGCCGCGTCGAGAACCGCCTGCCGGGCGCCGACGCCAACCCTTACCTGGCCATTGCCGCCAGCCTGCTGTGTGGCTACATCGGCATGGTCGAAGGCATCGACGCCAGCGCGCCGGTGCAGGGCCGAGGTTACGAACGCCGCAACCTGCGCCTGCCACTGACCATTGAAGATGCCCTGGAACGCATGGAGAACAGCCGTGCGCTGGTGCAGTACCTGGGCAAGAAGTTCATTACCGGCTACGTCGCCACCAAGCGCGCCGAACACGAGAACTTCAAGCGAGTCATCAGCTCCTGGGAGCGAGAGTTCCTGCTGTTTGCTGTCTGATCAACCTTGGTGCCGCAGGACGCGGCTGTCGAACAACGGAGAAGCACATGAGTGTCAACAACCCGCAAACCCGTGAATGGCAAACCCTGAGCGGGGAGCATCACCTCGCACCCTTCAGTGACTACAAGCAGTTGAAGGAGAAGGGGCCGCGCATCATCACCAAGGCCCAGGGTGTGCATTTGTGGGATAGCGAGGGGCACAAGATCCTCGACGGCATGGCTGGCCTGTGGTGCGTGGCGGTGGGTTATGGTCGTGAAGAACTGGTGCAGGCGGCAGAAAAGCAGATGCGCGAACTGCCGTACTACAACCTGTTCTTCCAGACTGCCCACCCGCCTGCGCTGGAGCTGGCCAAGGCGATCTCCGACGTGGCGCCGCAAGGCATGACCCATGTGTTCTTCACCGGCTCCGGTTCCGAAGGCAACGACACCGTGCTGCGCATGGTCCGCCACTACTGGGCGCTGAAAGGCAAGCCACAGAAGCAGACCATCATCGGCCGTATCAACGGCTACCACGGCTCCACCGTGGCCGGTGCCAGCCTGGGCGGCATGAGCGGCATGCATGAGCAGGGCGGCCTGCCAATCCCGGGCATCGTGCATATCCCGCAGCCGTACTGGTTCGGCGAAGGCGGCGACATGACTCCGGATGAGTTCGGGGTGTGGGCGGCCGAGCAACTGGAGAAGAAGATCCTCGAAGTCGGCGAAGACAACGTCGCGGCTTTCATTGCCGAGCCGATCCAGGGCGCCGGCGGCGTGATCATCCCGCCGGAAACCTACTGGCCGAAGGTGAAGGAGATCCTTGCCCGGTACGACATCCTGTTTGTCGCCGACGAAGTGATCTGCGGTTTCGGCCGTACCGGCGAGTGGTTCGGCTCCGACTATTACGACCTCAAGCCCGACCTGATGACCATCGCCAAAGGCCTGACTTCCGGTTACATCCCCATGGGCGGTGTGATCGTGCGTGACACCGTGGCCCAGGTACTCAGCCAAGGCGGCGACTTCAACCATGGCTTCACCTACTCCGGCCACCCGGTAGCGGCCGCCGTAGGCCTGGAAAACCTGCGCATCCTGCGTGACGAGAAAATCGTCGAGAAGGCGCGCACGGAAGCGGCACCGTATTTGCAAAAGCGTTTGCGTGAACTGCAGGACCACCCGCTGGTGGGCGAGGTACGCGGCCTGGGCTTGCTCGGCGCGATCGAGTTGGTCAAGGACAAGGCCACCCGCAGCCGTTACGAAGGCAAGGGCGTGGGCATGATCTGCCGCACCTTCTGCTTCGACAACGGCCTGATCATGCGGGCGGTGGGTGACACCATGATCATCGCGCCGCCGCTGGTCATCAGCCACGCAGAGATCGACGAACTGGTGGAAAAGGCACGTAAATGCCTGGACCTGACGCTCGAAGCTATTCGTTGACAGTTTGCTAGGCTAGCGATGTGACATTAAGTCGTTACACGGCCCTGCTTTTCTTGATAGAGGGCCTTGTAACTTGCCAGACTAGTGGCTGTTTCAGTCGCCGCGCGCTCTGCACCGTAGGTCCTGGCTGCTGAACAGATGGCTAAATAAAAAATTCTGGAGCATTACGCATGAATAAAATGGGCAAGACGTTGCTGGCCGCCGCCCTGATGGGTGCCATGGCCTCCGCTGTTCAGGCTGAAGACAAAGTGTTGAACGTCTATAACTGGTCGGACTACATCGCTCCGGACACCATTGCCAAGTTCGAGAAACAGACTGGCATCAAGGTCAAGTACGACGTCTTCGACAGCAACGAAACCCTTGAAGCCAAGCTGCTGGCAGGCAAGTCGGGCTATGACATCGTCGTGCCTTCGAACAACTTCCTGGCCAAGCAGATCAAGGCTGGCGTGTACGAGGAACTGGACCGTTCCAAGCTGCCGAACTGGAAGAACCTCGACACCGACCTGCTCAAGGCCGTTGGCGATGCCAGCGACAAGGACAACAAGCACGCCTTCCCTTACATGTGGGGCTCGATCGGCATCGGCTACAACCCGGAGAAGGTCAAGGCCGCGCTGGGCGTGGACAAGATCGATTCGTGGGACGTGGTGTTCAAGCCTGAGAACATCGCCAAGCTCAAGAGCTGCGGCGTGAGCTTCCTCGATGCCCCGACCGAAATGCTCCCGGCTGCGCTGCACTACCTGGGCCTGCCGACCGACAGCACCAAGAAGGAAGACCTGAAGGCCGCCGAGGACCTGTTCCTCAAGATTCGTCCTTCGATCACCTACTTCCACTCGTCCAAGTACATCGGCGACATGGCCAACGGCAACATCTGTGTAGCCGTCGGTTACTCGGGTGACCTGGAGCAGTCCAAGGCTCGTGCCCACGAAGCTGGTGACAAGGTCAAAGTGGACTACGTCATTCCGAAGGAAGGTGCCGGTACCTTCTACGACATGGTCGCCATCCCTAAAGATGCCGAGCATAAAGACGCTGCCTACCAGTTCATGAACTTCCTGATGCAGCCGGAAATCATGGCTGAAATCACCAACGCCGTGCGTTTCCCGAACGGCAACGCTGCCGCCACCCAGTTCGTGGACAAGGAAATCACCAGCGATCCGAGCATCTATCCGCCAGCTGAAGTGAAGAAACAGCTGTACGCGATCGCTGCGCCTGAAGCGTCTGCCCAGCGTGTGATCACCCGCAGCTGGACCAAGATCAAGTCGGGCAAATAAGCCCGATGCGGTACCTCTGGGCCGGAGAACCCCGGCCCAGAGCCAGTGAAAGGCAATTGATGATTGCGGCATCGAAGCTGCGAAGGTAAGTTGCGCGCCGGTTTTGCGTGTGCGGCAGCATTGTCGCTACCCAGGCACTGATTGTGAGGACCACCCACTTGTCCATTTCTGTATTCCGCAAGGCCTTGATGGCTGGAGCGGGCCTGACGCTGGCATGCAGCGTCCAAGCGGCGCCTACGGTGCACTTCTACAACTGGTCCGACTACATCGGCCCGACCACACTCGCGGACTTCGAGAAAGCCACGGGCATCAAACCCGTGCAAGACGTGTTCGACTCCAACGAAACCCTGGAAGGCAAGCTGCTGGCTGGCAACACCGGCTATGACGTGGTGGTGCCGTCCAACCATTTCCTCGGCAAGCAGATCAAGGCGGGCGCGTTCCAGAAGCTCGACAAGAACCTGCTGCCCAACTATTCCAACCTGGACCCGGCGCTGATGAAGCGTCTGGAAAGGAACGACCCGGGCAACCAGTACGCCGTGCCTTACCTGTGGGGCACCAACGGCATCGGTTACAACGTCGACAAGGTGAAGGCCGCGCTAGGCGTGGACACCATCGACTCCTGGGCAGTGCTGTTCGAACCCGAGAACATGAAGAAGCTCGCCAAGTGCGGCGTGGCCTTCCTCGACTCGGCGGACGAGATGCTGCCGGCGGTGCTCAACTACATGGGGCTGGACCCCAACAGCACCAATGCCAAGGACTACCAGGCCGCCGAGAAGAAGTTGCTGGCGGTACGCCCGTACGTGACCTACTTCCATTCGTCCAAATACATCACCGACCTTGCCAACGGCGACATCTGCGTCGCGGCAGGCTTCTCGGGTGATGTGTTCCAGGCCAAGGCCCGCGCTGAAGAAGCGAAGAAGGGCGTAAACCTGGCCTACGCCATTCCCAAGGAAGGCGGCAACCTCTGGTTCGACGTGCTGGCGATCCCCAAGGACGCCAAGAACGTCAAAGAGGCGCATGCCTTCATCAACTATTTGCTGAAGCCTGAGGTTATCGCCCAGGTCAGTGATTACGTCGGTTACGCCAACCCGAACCCCAAGGCTGGCGACCTGATGGACCAGGCCGTGAGGACTGACGCCGCGGTTTACCCACCGCAGGAAGTGCTGAACAAGATGTTCGTGAATTCAGAGTTGCCACCCAAAGTGCAACGGCTGATGACCCGTAGCTGGACCAAGGTCAAGTCGGGCAAGTAAAAATCCAGGCCCGCGGCGGTACCTGTAGAACAGGGCTCGCGGGCACAAAAATCTTGTTGGGAGTTTCACTCATGGCAGTTGCCTCCGGTGCCTATAAGAAAGCCCTCGAGGGTGGCCAGCAACCCAAGCAGGTGCTGGTCAAGATCGACCGGGTCACGAAAAAGTTCGACGAAACGGTAGCCGTGGACGATGTGTCCCTGGAAATCCGCAAGGGCGAGATCTTCGCCCTGCTGGGTGGCTCCGGTTCCGGCAAGTCCACCTTGCTGCGCATGCTGGCCGGCTTCGAGCGCCCGACCGAAGGGCGGATCTTCCTCGATGGTGTCGACATTACCGACATGCCGCCCTACGAGCGGCCGATCAACATGATGTTCCAGTCCTACGCGCTGTTCCCGCACATGACCGTGGCGCAGAATATCGCCTTCGGCCTGCAGCAGGACAAGATGCCCAAGGCCGAGATCGATGCCCGTGTGGCCGAGATGCTCAAGCTGGTGCACATGACCCAGTACGCCAAACGCAAGCCGCACCAGCTGTCCGGCGGCCAGCGCCAGCGTGTGGCTCTGGCCCGCTCCTTGGCCAAGCGCCCCAAGCTGCTGCTGCTCGACGAGCCGATGGGCGCACTGGACAAGAAACTGCGTTCGCAGATGCAGCTGGAACTGGTGGAGATCATCGAGCGCGTGGGTGTGACCTGCGTGATGGTGACCCACGATCAGGAAGAGGCCATGACCATGGCCCAGCGCATCGCCATCATGCACTTGGGCTGGATCGCCCAGATCGGCTCGCCGGTGGACATCTACGAGACTCCCACCAGCCGTCTGGTGTGCGAGTTCATCGGTAGCGTCAACCTGTTCGAAGGTGAAGTGGTTGACGACGCCGAAGGCCACGCGATCATTGCCAGCCCGGAGCTGGAGCGCAAGATCTATGTCGGCCACGGCATCACCACTTCGGTGGAAGACAAGCACATCACCTACGCCCTGCGCCCGGAGAAGATGCTGGTCACCACCCAGCAACCGACCTGCGAGCACAACTGGTCGCGCGGCAAGATCCACGACATCGCCTACCTGGGCGGCCATTCGGTGTTCTACGTCGAGCTGCCGAGCGGCAAGGTCGTCCAGTCGTTCGTCGCCAACGCCGAGCGCCAGGGCACACGCCCGACCTGGGGCGATGAAGTGTACGTCTGGTGGGAAGACGACAGCGGCGTGGTACTGCGGTCATGAAACTGCGCAAGCTCAAGCGAGCCTTCCAGCGTATTACCCCGGAGGGACGGCACCTGGTGATCGGCGTGCCGTTCATCTGGCTGTTCCTGTTCTTCATGCTGCCGTTCTTCATCGTGCTGAAGATCAGCTTCGCCGAAGCCGACGTGGCGATCCCGCCGTATACCGAGATCTACAGCTACGTCGAAGACAAGCTCCAGCTGGTGCTCAACCTGGCCAACTACGGGCTGTTGACCGAGGATGAGCTTTACATCTCGGCCTACCTGGGCTCGCTGAAGATGGCCTTCTTCAGCACCCTGCTGTGCCTGCTGATCGGCTACCCGATGGCCTACGCCATCGCCAACGCCAAGAAGGAGACCCAGACGGTCTTGCTGTTGTTGATCATGATGCCGACCTGGACCGCGATCCTGATCCGCGTCTATGCCTGGATGGGGATTCTGAGCAACAACGGCCTGCTCAACGGCTTCCTGCTGTGGACCGGGTTGATCGACCAGCCGCTGCAGATCCTCAACACCAACCTGGCGGTGTACATCGGCGTGGTCTATTCGTACCTGCCGTTCATGATCCTGCCGCTGTTCGCCAACCTGGTGAAGCACGACCCGAGCCTGCTCGAGGCAGCTTCGGACCTGGGGTCGAGTACCTTCAACAGCTTCTGGAAGATCACCGTGCCGCTGTCGAAAAACGGCATCATCGCCGGTTGCATGCTGGTGTTCATCCCGGTGGTGGGTGAGTTCGTGATTCCTGAACTGCTTGGCGGCCCGGAAACCCTGATGATCGGCAAGGTGCTGTGGCAAGAGTTCTTCAACAACCGTGACTGGCCGGTAGCCTCTGCGCTGGCGGTGGTGATGCTGGCGATCCTGATCGTGCCGATCCTGCTGTTCAACCGCAGCCAGGCCAAAGAAATGGAGGGCAGGGCATGAAGCGCTTCAGTTTCTCCAAGCTGATGCTGGTGCTCGGCTTGCTGTTCATCTACCTGCCGATGCTGATTCTGGTGATCTACTCGTTCAACGCCTCCAAGCTGGTGACGGTGTGGGGAGGCTGGTCGATCAAGTGGTACGTCGGCCTGCTCGACAACACCCAGTTGATGGGTTCGGTGATGCGTTCGCTGGAAATCGCCTGCTACACGGCGGTGGCGGCGGTGGCGCTGGGTACCCTGGCGGCGTTCGTGCTGACCCGGGTCACTCGCTTCAAGGGCCGCACGCTGTTCGGTGGCCTGGTCACCGCGCCGCTGGTGATGCCCGAGGTGATTACCGGTCTGTCGCTGTTGCTGCTATTCGTGGCCATGGCGCAGATGATCGGCTGGCCGCAAGAGCGCGGCATCGTCACCATCTGGATCGCCCATACAACGTTCTGTGCCGCGTATGTGGCGGTGGTGGTGTCGGCACGCCTGCGTGAGCTGGACCTGTCGATCGAGGAAGCGGCGATGGACCTGGGGGCCAAGCCGTGGAAGGTATTCTTCCTGATCACCATCCCGATGATCGCGCCGTCGCTGGCGGCGGGCGGCATGATGTCGTTCGCCCTGTCGCTGGATGACCTGGTACTGGCCAGCTTCGTGTCGGGCCCGGGGTCGACCACCTTGCCGATGGAAGTATTCTCGGCGGTGCGCCTGGGCGTGAAACCGGAGATCAACGCCGTGGCAAGCCTGATCCTGCTGTCGGTATCGCTGGTGACCTTCTTCGTCTGGTACTTCAGCCGCCAGGCCGAAGAGCGCCGTCGCAAGGCGATTCAGCAGGCGATCGAAGAGGGCGCTGCGGCCAATGCTTCGCAGCCTCAGGTCAAGCGCCCGGCGCCGATGGCTGCGTCGGCCTGACCCGGCCTCTTCGCGGGTGAACCCGCTCCCACAGGAATATCACTGCCTCGGGCCTGTGTTAATCCCTGTGGGAGCGGGTTTACCCGCGAAGGCCGCAACACCGATTCAAAGCCAGACTGCATCCCAATGTGGATAGTCCCTGACAGTTCTGACCAGGCCTGCCCGCAAGGGGTTGGCCACAATGTACCTGGCGACATGCACCATGCTTTCTTCCCTTCTTAATGCCCGGTCCTGATACCCAGACTGCCATACTGGACCTGCTCAACCCCCGCCTGATGCAAAACCAGACTGGACCTGGACTTGAACCTGCGCATCAAGGTGCCCAACGTCGTACTTTTCAACTCGATCAGCCAATGCAGGTGGTCCGGCATCAGCACCCAGGCCAGTGACCGGCATGCGTGTTCCTGGTCTGATTGCCGAAGTTGGTGAATGACCAGCCGGGCATGGTGGAAATCATGGAACAGCGGCTTGCGCTGGTGGGTGACGGTGGTCAGCAGATAGAGCCGGCCAAGTTCTGAATAGCGACCACGGCGAAGCAGGTGAGACTGGGCTCGCGACATTGGCTTCTTCCTTGAAAAGCAGGTGACTTTTCAAAGGTAGTGGCTGAGATGCAGGTGCTGTGTAGATCATGGTTTCTGGATATGGCAGAGACTTGCAGATGGCAGTACCGGCCCTTTCGCGGGTAAACCCGCTCCCACAAGGATCTGTGCAGCCTTCAGGGCTTGCGCATGCCCCTGTGGGAGCGGGTTCACCCGCGAAGAGGCCCGCACAGGCGCTGTAAGTGCCAGCTTGATTGCGGTCAGTGCTGTTTATCGAACCCTGAACTACGCTGACAGTCGCATCCCACGAATCATTTGCGCGCAAGCAAGGAGCCTGCATGACGTTGATACGTCCGCTGTTGGTCGTCTGCCTGGGGCTTGTGTCCCTATTGTCGGGCTGTAGCAAGGAAGAAACCACCGAAACACTCCCACGCGTAGGCGTGCAACAAGTATCACCCACCGATTTCGCTGCCAGGGTCACCCTGACCGGCGATGTGCAGGCGCGGGTGCAGACCGACCTGTCGTTCCGCGTCGGCGGCAAGATCATTTCGCGCAGCGTCGATGTCGGTGACCACGTCAAGGCCAACCAGGTGCTGGCGCGGCTAGACCCGAAAGACTTGCAGAACAACGTCGACTCGGCCAAGGCCGAGGTGTTCGCCGCGCAGGCGCGGGTCACCCAGGCCAGCGCTGCCTTCGTGCGCCAGCAAAAGCTGTTGCCCAAGGGCTATACAAGCCAGAGCGAATACGATTCCGCCGAAGCCGCGCTGCGTAGCAACCAGAGCGCGCTCAAGGCCGCACAGGCGCAATTGGCCAACGCCAACGAACAACTGAGCTATACCGCGCTGGTCTCCGAGGCTGATGGGGTCATCACCGAGCGCCAGGCCGAGGTCGGCCAGGTGGTGCAGGCGACCATGCCAATCTTCAGCCTTGCCACCGATGGCGATCGTGATGCTGTGTTCAATGTCTATGAATCACTGCTGGTGGCTCCGCCCAGCGATGCCGGCGTGATCGTCAGCCTGCTGGACGACCCGAAGGTCCAGGCCCGTGGCTTCGTGCGCGAAATCACTCCCACGGTGTCCGCGCAAAGCGGCACGGTACAGGTAAAGGTCGGGTTGAAAGATGTGCCGCCGGCGATGCAGCTGGGCGCACCGGTGAAAGCCACCACCAATGCCCAAGGCCGGCCAAGTATCGAGCTGCCATGGTCAGCCTTGACCAAGGCGCTGCACGAACCAGCGGTGTGGGTGGTGGGTGAGGGCGACAAGGTAGAACTGCGCAAGGTCGAAGTCAGCCGTTATCTCACCGGCAGGATCGTGGTCGCCAGTGGCTTGAAGGGCGGCGAGACAGTGGTGGTCAATGGCGGGCAGTTGCTGCACCCCGGCATGCAGGTACAGAAGATCGATGCCAAGGCCAAAGGGGGTGAGCTATGAAGCGCCTGCTGATGATGCTGTCGGCCGGTGTGCTGTTGGCCGGCTGCAATAGCGAGGACGAAGTGCCGGAGCCGATTCGGCCGGTGCTGTCGGTCAAGGTCGAACCCCAGGTGCAGTCGCAGCTGGGCCGTTTCGCCGGCAGTATCCAGGCCCGTTTCGAAAGTACCCTGGGCTTTCGGGTTTCCGGGCGTATTGCCAGGCGCTGGCTGGATGTGGGCGCCCAGGTGAAACCGGGTGACATCCTGGCCACCCTCGACCCGACCGACCAGCAGAACCAGTTGCGCGCCGCCGAAGGCGACCTGGCCAAGGTGCAGGCCCAGTGGATCAACGCCCAGGCCGATGCCCGCCGCCAGCAACAACTGTACGACCGTGGCGTAGGCGCCCAGGCCCAGCTGGATATCGCCCAGACCAACCTGAAAACCACCAGCGCGGCGTTGGAGCAGGCGCGTTCTGCGCTCAGCCAGGCGCGTGACCAGCTCGACTACAGCACCCTGCGCACCGACCACGCCGCGGTGATTACCGACTGGAAGGCCGAAGCCGGGCAAACCGTCACCGCCGGCCAGGCCGTGGTAACCCTGGCCCGGCCGGATGTGAAGGAAGCGGTGATCGACCTGCCGATCGGCCTGGCCGAGCAGTTGAGCAAAGGCCTGACCTTCACCGTTGCCTCGCAGCTGGACCCGACCATCAACACCACGGCCAGCCTGCGCGAACTCGAGCCCCAGGCCGACGCCACCACCCGCACCCGCCGCGCCCGCCTGACCCTGGCCAACACGCCGGCAGCCTTCCACCTGGGCACCGCCATCAGCGTGACCCTGAGTTCGCAGGTGTCGCCACGCAGCGAACTGCCCTTGAGCGCCTTGCTTGAGCGCGACGGCAAGACCCAGGTATGGGTGATCGATACGCAGCAGAAGACCGTGGCCACCCGTGACGTGGCCCTGATCGGCCGCACCGCCGACAGCATCGTGCTGACCGCTGGCGTAGAGCCTGGCGAGCGGGTGGTCACCGCCGGTGTCAATAGCCTCAAGCCTGGCCAGAAGGTCACCTTCGACGAGGATGCGCAATGAAAGGAAGCTTCAACCTGTCCGACTGGGCACTCAAGCATCAATCGTTCGTCTGGTACCTGATGTTCGTTGGCCTGCTGATGGGGATCTTCTCCTACTTCAATCTGGGCCGTGAGGAAGACCCGTCGTTCACCATCAAGACCATGGTCATCCAGACCCGTTGGCCCGGTGCGACCCAGGACGAAACCCTGTACCAGGTCACCGACCGCATCGAGAAGAAGCTCGAGGAACTCGACTCGCTCGACTACACCAAGAGCTACACCCGCCCTGGCGAATCCACGGTCTACGTGTACCTGCGCGACACCACCAAGGCCAAGGACATCCCGGAAATCTGGTACCAGGTGCGCAAGAAGATCCAGGATATTCGAGGTGAATTCCCCGCTGGCATCCAGGGGCCTGGCTTCAACGACGAGTTTGGCGATGTGTTCGGTTCGATCTACGCCTTTACCGCCGACGGCCTGACCCTGCGCCAGCTGCGCGACTACGTGGAACAGGCGCGGGCCGAAGTGCGCGATGTGCCCAACATCGGCAAGATCGAACTGATCGGTACCCAGGACGAAGTGCTGTACCTGAACTTCTCCACCCGCAAGCTGGCAGCCCTGGGTATCGACCAGCGCCAGGTCATGCAGGCCTTGCAATCGCAAAACGCCGTGACCCCAGCCGGGGTGATCGAGGCCGGACCGGAGCGTATCTCGGTGCGTACCTCCGGGCAGTTCACTTCGGAAAAGGACCTGCAAACCGTCAACCTGAAGATCAACGATCGCTTCTTCCGCCTGGCCGACATCGCCGATATAGAGCGCGGCTACGTCGATCCCCCTTCGCCGATGTTCCGCTACAACGGCCAGACGGCGCTGGGCCTGGCTATCGGCATGAAGGCTGGCGGCAACATCCAGGTATTCGGTGCGGCGCTGAAAAAACGCATGGACCAAGTGGTCGAGGACCTGCCGGTGGGTGTCGGGGTACACACCGTTTCTGACCAGGCCGTGGTGGTCAAGCAAGCGGTCGGCGGCTTCACCAGCGCGCTGTTCGAGGCGGTGGTAATCGTGCTGGCGGTGAGCTTTGTCAGCCTCGGCGTGCGTGCCGGGTTGGTGGTGGCCTGCTCGATCCCACTGGTGCTGGCCATGGTGTTCGTGTTCATGGAATACAGCGGCATCACCATGCAGCGTATTTCGCTGGGGGCGCTGATCATCGCCCTAGGCCTGCTGGTGGACGATGCGATGATCACCGTGGAGGTGATGGTCACACGGCTGGAAATGGGTGAAAGCAAGGAGCAGGCGGCGACTTTTGCCTATACCTCCACAGCTTTTCCCATGCTTACCGGCACCCTGGTGACTGTGGCCGGCTTCGTGCCGATCGGCCTCAACGCCAGTTCGGCGGGTGAGTACACCTACACGCTGTTTGCGGTGATTGCCGTGGCGCTGATGGTGTCGTGGGTGGTGGCGGTGTTCTTCGCCCCGGTGCTCGGCGTGCACATTCTCAGCAGCGCCAAGCTCAAGCCCCATGAGACCGAGCCGGGCCGCGTCGGGCGGGTCTTCGAGCATGGTTTGTTATGGTGCATGCGCAACCGCTGGCTGACCATCATCGGCACCGTGGCTTTGTTCGCCCTGGCGATCTTCTGCGAGCGCTTCGTGCAGAACCAGTTCTTCCCGTCCTCGGACCGCCCGGAAATCCTCGTCGACCTCAACCTGCCGCAGAACGCCTCGATCGAGGAAACGCGCAAGGTGGTCGACCGCTTCGAGGCGCGGATCAAGGACGATCCGGACCTGGTGCACTGGAGTACCTACATCGGCCAGGGCGCGATCCGCTTCTACCTGCCCCTCGACCAGCAGTTGCAGAACCCGTACTACGCGCAGCTGGTGATTGTCAGCAAGGGCTTCGAAGAGCGCCAGGCCATGATGGACCGCCTGCAGAAGATCCTGCATGAAGAATTCGTCGGTGTCGGTACCAACGTGCAATCGCTGGAAATGGGCCCGCCGGTGGGCCGGCCGATCCAGTACCGGGTAAGCGGCGCCAATATCGACCAGGTACGCAAGCACGCCATCGAGTTGGCCACATTGCTCGACCAGAACGAGCATATCGGCGAGATGATCTACGACTGGAACGAGCCGGGTAAGGTGCTGCGCGTGGAAATCGCCCAGGACAAGGCGCGCCAGCTGGGCCTGTCGTCGGAGGACGTGGCCAATGTGATGAACAGCATCGTCAGCGGCGTGCAGATCACCCAGGTCAACGACAACATCTACCTGGTCGACGTGGTTGCCCGTGCCGAGGACAGCGAGCGCGGCTCGCCCGATACCCTGCAGAACCTGCAGATCCTGACGCCCAACGGCACTTCGATCCCGCTGCTGGCGTTCGCCACAGTGCGCTACGAGCTGGAGCAGCCGCTGGTGTGGCGCCGTGACCGCAAGCCGACCATCACCATCAAGGCTTCGGTCAACGGCGATATCCAGCCTACCGACCTGGTGGCCCAGCTGAAGCCGAAGATCGACGAGTTCGCCAGCAAGCTGCCGGTGGGCTTCGAAGTGGCCACTGGCGGTACGGTGGAGGAGAGCGCCAAGGCGCAAGGGCCGATCCGCAAGGTGATCCCGCTGATGCTGTTCCTGATGGCGACTTTCCTGATGATCCAGTTGCACAGCGTGCAGAAGCTTTTCCTGGTGGTCAGCGTGGCGCCGTTGGGGCTGATTGGCGTGATCATTGCGCTGGTTCCCACAGGTACACCCATGGGCTTCGTGGCGATTCTCGGCATTCTTGCGCTGGCGGGCATCATCATTCGTAACTCGGTGATCCTGGTGACGCAGATCGACGAGTTCGAGGCCCAGGGCTATTCGCCTTGGGATGCGGTGGTGGAAGCCACCAACCATCGGCGCCGGCCGATCCTGCTGACCGCGGCGGCGGCGAGCCTGGGCATGATCCCGATTGCCCGCGAAGTGTTCTGGGGGCCGATGGCCTACGCCATGATTGGCGGGATCATCGTGGCGACCCTGCTGACGCTGCTGTTCCTGCCGGCGTTGTATGTGGCCTGGTACAAGATCCGCGAGCCGCAGAAACACAACTGAAGCCCTGGCACGGACCCTGTGGGAGCGGGTTTACCCGCGAATGCGACGGTGGAGCCACCGCCGCATTCGCGGGTGAACCCGCTCCCACAGGGCCTTCTGTCGCCTTCAAATTGGTCTTTTGATTTCGGTTATATAAACATTCTTAAACAGTATTTTTAAGAATAAACCCGCCTCACTACTATTGCCCTCAAGCCAGGCGCAAATCCCCTTCAAACCTCAGCCCGGCACCCTCACTCCAAGGAGAACGAGCATGAGTGCATCTCTGCGTAGCATCGACGGTCAGGACGAAGCCACCATTCTGCGTGAAATCCAGAGCGCTCTGCGCGACCTGCGATTCGGTGCGGTGGAGATTACCGTGCACAACGCTCAGGTCGTACAGATCGAGCGCAAGGAGAAGTTCCGCCTGCAGCAGCCCGGCAACAAGACCGGCTGACCGCACCACACATTCAAAACTAGAAAAATGCCAATCGGGAGCTTCACCATGTCCATCCGCCGTTATGCGCTCGCCGCCCTGGCCAGTGCTGTTTTTGCCGGTTCCGCCATCGCCAAGGACTACGAACTGCTGAACGTGTCCTACGACCCGACCCGCGAGCTTTACCAGCAGTACAACGCCGAGTTCATCAAGCATTGGCAGCAGGCCCACCCGGGTGACAAGGTGAAGATCCAGCAATCCCACGGCGGTTCGGGCAAGCAGGCCCGTGCGGTGATCGACGGCCTGCGTGCCGATGTGGTGACCCTGGCCCTGGCCGGTGACATCGACGAAGTTGCCAAGCTCGGCAAGACCCTGCCGGAAAACTGGCAGACCCGCCTGCCGGATGCCAGCACCCCGTACACCTCGACCATCGTGTTCCTGGTGCGCAAGGGCAACCCGAAAGGCATCAAGGACTGGGGCGACTTGATCAAGAAGGATGTGTCGGTCATCACCCCCAACCCGAAAACCTCTGGCGGCGCCCGCTGGAACTTCCTGGCTGCCTGGGCCTATGGCCTGAAGGCCGGCGGTAGCGAAGACAAGGCCAAGGAGTACGTGCAGGAGCTGTTCAAGCACGTACCGGTGCTGGATACCGGGGCCCGTGGCTCGACCATCACCTTCGTCAATAACGGCCAGGGCGATGTGCTGCTGGCCTGGGAAAACGAAGCCTTCCTGGCGCTGAAGGAAGACGGTGGTGCCGACAAGTTCGAGATCGTCGTGCCTTCGCTGTCGATCCTTGCCGAACCGCCGGTGGCGGTGGTGGACAAGAACGCCGAGAAGAAGGGCAATACCGAGATTGCCACCGAATACCTCAAGCACCTGTACAGCCCGGCCGGGCAGAAGATCGCCGCCGAGAACTTCTACCGCCCGCGTGATGCCAAGGTGGCTGCCGAGTTCGGCAAGCAGTTCCCGAAACTGGACCTGGTAACCATCGACAAGGACTTCGGTGGCTGGAAGACTGCACAACCGAAATTCTTCAACGATGGTGGTGTGTTCGACCAGATCTATCAGGCACAGTAATAGCCAAGGAAAAGCGGGGCCGCTTTGCGGCCCAATCGCGACGCAAGGCCGCTCCCACAAGGAACCGCAATCTCCTGTGGGAGCGGCCTTGCGTCGCGATTGGGCTTCAAAGCAGCCCCAAGATTCAGAAGCCTGCACCGGCCCGGGATTGATTCCGGGCTTAGTGCGTTCAACCAGGGATATTTATGTCACGCCGCATTTCCCCCGTCATACCCGGCTTCGGGCTGACGCTGGGCTACACCTTGGTGTACCTCAGCCTGATAGTGCTGATACCGCTGGCCGCCATGTTCGTGCATGCCGCGCAGCTTACCTGGGAGCAGTTCTGGAACGTCATCAGTGCGCCACGGGTGATCGCCGCGCTCAAGCTGAGTTTTGGCACCGCCCTGTTCGCCGCCGTCATCAACGGTGTGATCGGTACTTTGCTGGCCTGGGTGCTGGTGCGCTACACCTTCCCCGGGCGCAAGATCATCGATGCGATGATCGACCTGCCGTTCGCCCTGCCCACGGCCGTGGCCGGTATCGCCCTGACTGCCCTGTACGCGCCTTCGGGCTGGGTCGGCCAGTTCGCCACCGACCTGGGCTTCAAGATCGCCTACACCCCACTGGGCATCACCCTGGCGCTGACCTTCGTCACCCTGCCGTTCGTGGTGCGAACAGTGCAGCCGGTGCTGGCCGATATCCCGCGTGAAGTGGAGGAGGCTGCCGCCTGCCTGGGCGCCAAGCCGCTGCAGGTGTTTCGCCACGTGCTGGCGCCAGCGCTGCTGCCTGCCTGGCTGACTGGCTTTGCCCTGGCCTTCGCCCGCGGCGTGGGCGAGTATGGTTCGGTGATCTTCATCGCCGGCAACATGCCAATGAAGACCGAGATCCTGCCGCTGCTGATCATGGTCAAGCTCGACCAGTACGACTACACCGGCGCGACCGCTATCGGCGTGCTGATGCTGGTGGTTTCCTTCATCCTGCTGCTGCTGATCAACCTGCTGCAGCGCCGTATCGAAACCCCTTGAAGGAGGCCGGCATGTCCAGTTCGTCCCTGAATGCAACCGCCGCCGCCAATGCCGCCCGCCGTGGCAGCGCGACTTCGCGGCGCATCCTGATCGGCCTTGGCTGGCTGGTGTTCGCGCTGTTCCTGCTGCTGCCGCTGGTGATCGTGGTGTCGCAGGCGCTGAAGAACGGCTTTGGCACCTTCTTCGAGGCGATCTTCGAGCCCGATGCGTTGTCGGCGCTGAAGCTGACCCTGCTCGCCGTGGTCATTTCGGTGCCGCTGAACCTGGTGTTTGGCGTCAGTGCCGCCTGGTGCGTGAGCAAGTACACCTTCCGCGGCAAGAGCATCCTGGTCACCTTGATCGACCTGCCGTTCTCGGTATCGCCGGTGATCGCCGGCCTGGTCTACGTGCTGATGTTCGGCGCGCAAGGCCTGTTCGGGCCGTGGCTGCAGGACCACGATATCCAGATCGTGTTCGCCCTGCCGGGCATCGTCCTGGCCACCATCTTCGTCACCGTACCGTTCGTGGCCCGTGAGCTGATCCCGCTGATGCAGGAGCAGGGCACGCAGGAAGAGGAGGCCGCGCGCCTGCTCGGCGCCAATGGCTGGCAGATGTTCTGGCACGTGACCCTGCCGAACATCAAATGGGGCCTGATCTACGGCGTGGTGCTGTGCACCGCGCGGGCCATGGGCGAGTTTGGCGCTGTGTCGGTAGTGTCCGGCCACATTCGCGGCGTGACCAATACCTTGCCACTGCACGTGGAGATCCTCTACAACGAGTACAACCATGTCGCGGCCTTCAGCGTAGCCAGCCTGCTGCTGATCCTGGCGCTCTTCATCCTGCTGCTCAAGCAGTGGAGCGAGAACCGTATTAACCGCCTGCGCAACAGCGCCGCGGAGGAATGATTCATGTCGATCGAAGTTCGTAACGTCAGCAAGCGCTTCAACAGCTTCCAGGCCCTGGACAACATCAACCTGGATATCAACAGCGGCGAGCTGGTAGCCCTGCTCGGCCCGTCCGGCTGCGGCAAGACTACCCTGCTACGTATCATCGCCGGTCTGGAAACCCCTGACCAGGGCAATATCGTGTTCCATGGCGAGGACGTGTCCGGCCACGACGTGCGCGACCGCAACGTCGGTTTCGTGTTCCAGCACTATGCGTTGTTCCGCCAGATGAGTGTGTTCGACAACGTTGCCTTCGGCCTGCGCATGAAGCCCAAGGGCGAGCGCCCGAGCGAGAGCAAGATTGCCGAGAAGGTGCATGAACTGCTGAACATGGTGCAGCTGGACTGGCTGTCCGACCGCTATCCCGAGCAGTTGTCTGGTGGCCAGCGCCAGCGTATCGCCCTGGCCCGTGCCCTGGCGGTGGAGCCCAAGGTGCTGCTGCTGGACGAGCCGTTCGGTGCGCTGGATGCCAAGGTGCGCAAGGAGTTGCGCCGCTGGCTGGCGCGCCTGCACGAGGACATCAACCTGACTTCGGTGTTCGTCACCCACGACCAGGAAGAGGCCATGGAGGTGGCTGACCGCATCGTGGTGATGAACAAGGGGGTGATCGAGCAGATCGGCTCCCCGGGCGAGGTGTACGAGCACCCGGCCAACGATTTTGTCTACCACTTCCTCGGTGACTCCAACCGCCTGGCCCTGAGCGAAGGACACCATGTACTGTTCCGCCCGCACGAAGTGTCGCTGTCGCGGCACGAGACCGAAGGGCACCATGCGGCCGAGGTGCGGGATATCCGGCCGTTGGGCGCGACCACGCGGGTGACCTTGAAGGTGGAAGGGCAGAGCGAGCTGATCGAGGCCGAAGTGGTCAAGGACCATGACAGCCTGACCGGGTTGGCGCGGGGGGAGACATTGTTCTTCCGGCCGAAGGTTTGGCAGAAGGTGGCGGATATCTGAGTCGCCCTTGATTATGAAAAGCCCAGGGTTGGTCCTGGGCTTTTTTATGCCTGGGGCTTGCGCGGTCGGTGTAGGAGCGGCCTTGCGTCGCGATCGAGGGCGCAGCCCTCGCGGCAATCTCATGCCTTGCGCGAATATCCCGGGCGCCATGGCGGCTATCGAACGCGCTGAACCTGCCAATTCTCTTCAGGCAAGTGCTTAGGGGCCATATCTCTTGGCAGGGGATGGCCCCTTTTTTTGCCTGGATTGCATTTTAGTTATTAACAAATAGCTTCTTATTCCTTTACTGATATAACTCCCTCCCTATACTTGTCTCCAAGCACGCAAACTCACTGGAGGCGTCCCCATGCGCAATGAGTCGATTCGTTACCTGATTGTGCCGGGCTGGCAGGGATCGCCAGACAACCATTGGCAAAGTCACTGGCAGCGAACCCTGCCCAACAGCGCCCGGGTCGAGCAGCACGACTGGCTGACCCCGCAACGCCAGGACTGGGTGCAGGCCTTGGAGCAGGCGATTGCCGCCGAGCGCTCGCCGGTGATTCTGATCGCCCACAGCCTGGGCTGCATCACTGTCGCTCATTGGGCCACGCAAGCCAGCCCGGCCCTGCTGCGGCGGGTACGTGGCGCGCTGCTGGTGGCGCCCGCTGACGTGGAGCGGCCGACCTGCGCGCCGGCACTGCGCAACTTCGCGCCGATCCCGACCGAAGCACTGCCATTCCCCAGCCAGGTGGTCAGCTCGGACAACGACCCGGCCGTGAGCGTGCCAAGGGCGCTGTACCTGGCCCAGGTCTGGGGCGCCGAAGCAGGGCTGCTGACCAACGCCTGGCACATCAACGTCAAGTCCGGCCATGAGCGCTGGGAACAAGGCTTCGCCTACCTGTATCGCTTGCAAAGCCGGGTCGAGCAGCGCGCACTGCGCCGCGCCTGATCGCCCTTACTGTTTACCGTTTGCCTGACGCCCGGCCACTGCAGGCCTGGGGCGGGAGTTCGTCATGACTTTTCAAAACCCCTTTGGCCAGCCGTTGCTGACCTTCCCCGAGCTGGACAAGAGCCCGCTGAGCATCCGTGCCAAGGCGCTGGTGTTCATCGACCCGCGTTCCCAGCAGTTGCGCGCAGAGCTGGAGCACCTGGCGCCGCAACCCCTGCCGGTGCTCATCCGTGGCGAAACCGGCACCGGCAAGGAACTGCTGGCCCGGCAGATTCACCGCGCCAGTGACCGCAGCGGGCTGTTCGTGTCGGTCAACTGCGCGGCCATCAGCCCCACCTACGCCGATGCCGAGCTGTTCGGCTACAGCGCCGGCAGCCAGGGCGGCACGGCCAGCAGCCGGGCCGGCTGGTTCGGCTCGGCCAACGGCGGCACGTTGTACCTGGACGAGATCGCCGACTTGCCGCTGGCCATTCAGGGCAAGCTGCTGGCCGCCCTGGAAAACCGCGAGGTTACCCGGGTGGGCGCGCAGCAACCGCAGCCGGTGGACGTGCGCCTGGTGGCCGCCACCAGTATCGACCTAGCGCGGGTGGTACGGGCGGGGCGCTTCAGCGAACGCCTCTACCAGTACCTGCGCGAGGGGGCGCTGGAGCTGCCGCCGCTGCGCGAGCGGCCGGGCGATATCCTGCCGTTGGCCGAGTACTTCGTGGGCATCTACAGCTCGCGCCTGCAGCGGCCTGTGCCGCTGGTTAGCGAGGCGGCGCAGCGGGCGCTGGAGGCGCACCCCTGGCCTGGAAACACCCGTGAACTGGAGAACGTCATCCACTTCGCCTTGCTGGTGAATGATGGCGAAGAGATCCTGGCTGAAGACCTCGATTTGCCCAACTCCGCGCGCTAGACACCACTCATGAGCAAAGTGGTTGATGGTATTTTGTTTTTGGAATAAGAAGCTAAATAAAAGATATTATTACGGAATAAAAAATCTCGGTATTGTCCGCCTCACGCCCGCTGGTGAACCGGTTGGGCACCCGATTCGCCATCGTCGATGGCCCAGAACCAGAACAAGGACCACCATGAAGAAGACCCTGCTGACCACTGCCCTGGCTGCTGCCCTGTCGTTCGCCGGCCTGGCTGCCGCCGCCGAAAAACTGGTGGTTGCCGCCACCCCGGTACCGCACGCCGAAATCCTCGAACTGATCAAGCCGACCCTGGCCAAGGAAGGTGTGGACCTGCAGATCAAGGTCTTCACCGACTACGTTCAGCCGAACGTGCAGGTTGACCAGAAGCGCCTGGACGCCAACTACTTCCAGACCCTGCCGTACCTGCAGAACTTCAACGAAGGCAAGGGCACCCACCTGGATACCGTGATCGGCGTGCACGTCGAGCCCTTCGGTGGTTACTCGAAGAAGGTCAAGAGCCTGAGCGAACTGAAAGAAGGCGCTACCGTTGCCATCCCTAACGAGGGCAGCAACAGCGGCCGCGCCCTGCTGTTGTTGCAGAAGGCTGGTCTGATCACCCTGAAAGACCCGAAAAACGCCCTGGCAACCCCCAAGGACATCGCCGAGAACCCGAAGAAGCTGAAGTTCCGCGAGCTTGAGTCGGCCATGCTGCCGCGCGTGCTGGACCAGGTCGACCTGGACATGATCAACACCAACTACGCGCTGGAAGCCGGCCTGAACCCGGCCAAGGACGCGCTGGTGATCGAAGGCAGCGACTCGCCATACGTGAACTTCCTGGTCGCCCGCCCGGACAACAAGGACAGCGAAGCCATCCAGAAGCTGGCCAAGGCCCTGACCAGCCCGCAAGTGAAGGAATTCATCGCCAAGAAGTACCAAGGTGCGGTGCTGCCGGCGTTCTGATGCGCTTGCATAACCTGGCATGACCCAACGCCGACACCCTTGTGTCGGCGTTTTCATTTCCGGGAACCGTTACCTGTGGGAGATGGCTCAGCCCTTTGGGCTGCGCTGTCGCTTAGAGTACTGAATTCGCCAGCGGTCCGCGTACCCTGTGGGAGCGGCTTTAGCCGCGAAGAATCCAACTCGGGGCATGGCACCGGCTGCGCCGGTGTTCGCGGCTAAAGCCGCTCCCACAAGGTCCTGCGTGCGCCGGCAATAAATGCCATCAGCGTGGAATTCTCAGTGATATACATATGCGATAAAGGTATTTATTAAAAAGTTTTTAGATCATTAGAGTCTAGCTATCGTGCCCACGCGCACCCTGCAGACCTGCTTCACCATGACCCTCGACACCGCCTTCATCCTCAGCACGCTGCCCGCCTTCCTCAAGGCCGTGGGCGTGACCCTGCAGGTCGGCCTGATCGCCATCGCCACCTCGCTGCTTGTTGCCCTGGTCAACGCCACATTGCTGGTATTGCGCACCCCGTATCTGTGGCGCCTGGTAAAAGCCTACGTGGAGCTGGCCCGCAACACGCCGCTGCTGATCCAGCTGTTCTTCATCTTCTTCGCCTTGCCCAGCCTGGGCCTCAAGATTTCCGGCATTGCCGCTGCAATCATCACCATGACCTTCATGGGCGGTGCCTACCTCACCGAGGTGCTGCGTGCCGGCGTCGAGGCCGTGCCCCGTGCCCAGCTGGAGTCCGGGCGTTCCATCGGCCTGTCCGAAGGCCAGTTGCTGCGCCACGTGGTGCTGCCTCAGGCTGGCATCCTCAGCCTGCCGGCGCTGTTCGCCAACTTCATCTTCCTGCTCAAGGAAACCACCGTGGTGTCGGCGGTGGCCGTGCCGGAAATCCTCTACACCACCAAAAACTACATCGCGCTGTACTACAAGACCTATGAAATGCTCACCGTGCTGACCCTGCTCTGTGTGCTGCTGTTCCTGCCGCTGTCGTTGTTGCTGCGCCATCTCGAAAGGAGGCTGCAACATGGCCAGTTCGGCGTCTGAACTGCTGCTGCAGGCATTGCCGCAGCTGGCTGGCGGCGCGGCGCAGACCCTGGCCATCTCCGCGCTGGGCATCCTCTTCGCGACGCTGGGCGGTGTGCTTTATGGTGTGTTGGCAACCTTGGGCAACCGGGCCCTGAATATCGCCTTGCAGGTGTACCTGGAACTGTTCCGTGCCATCCCGGTACTGGTCTGGCTGTACCTGGTGTTCTTCGGCCTGCCGATCTTCTTTGCCCTGAGCATCCCCAGCTTCTGGTGCGCGGTGCTGGTGCTGGGCCTGTGGGGCGCTAGCGAGGTGGGTGAGGTGGTGCGAGGCGCGCTGCGCTCGCTGCCGCGCGGCCAGCGCGAGGCGGGGCTTTCGATCGGCTTGGCCGGCTGGCAGCTGTATGGCTACGTGCTGTTGCCACAGGCGCTCAAGCGCATGACCCCGCCGACCATCAACATCTACACGCGAATCATCAAGACCAGCTCGCTGGCGGTGCTGATCGGCGTGGTCGAGGTGATCAAGGCCGGCCAGCAGATCATCGAACGCACCTACGAGTCGGTGCTGATCTACGGTGCCTTGTTCCTGTTCTTCTTCATCGTCTGTTATCCGCTGTCCGCCGCTTCGCGCGTGCTGGAACGCCGCTGGGCCCACTCATGAGCGCATTGATCGAATTCCAGGGTTTCAACAAGTTCTTTGGCGAGCACCAGGTGCTCAAGGACGTCGACCTCCGGGTGGCGGCCGGCGAGGTGGTGGTCATTCTCGGCCCCAGCGGCTGTGGCAAAAGCACGCTGCTGCGCTGCCTCAACGGCCTGGAACAGGCCCACGGCGGTCACTTGCGCCTGGCCGGGCAGGAGTTGCTCGACCCGCGCACCGATTGGCGCGAAATCCGCCAGCGGGTCGGCATGGTGTTCCAGAGCTATCACCTGTTCGGCCACATGAGCGTGATCGACAACCTGCTGCTTGGCCCGCTCAAGGTGCAAAAGCGCGAGCGCGCCGAAGCGCAGGCCCAGGCCGAGGCGCTGTTGGCGCGGGTCGGCCTGCTGGACAAGCGCGACGCCTTTCCCCGGCAGTTGTCCGGTGGCCAGCAACAGCGCATCGCCATCGTGCGTTCGCTGTGCATGAACCCCGAGGTGATGCTGTTCGACGAGGTTACCGCGGCCCTCGACCCGGAAATGGTCAAGGAGGTGCTGCAGGTGATCCAGGGCCTGGCCCGCGACGGCATGACCTTGCTCATCGTTACCCACGAAATGGCCTTCGCTCGCGCGGTGGCCGACCGCATCGTGTTCATGGAGGCCGGCAGGGTCCTTGAGCAGGGTGACCCCGAGAGCTTCTTCACCCGACCGCGGACCGCACGCGCGCAGCAGTTCCTGGAGAAATTCTCCTTCGTAGAAAGCCTGCCGAAGACACAGCACAAGGAACTGTCATGAAAACTGCCACCCTCACCAAACTGCTGGCGCCGCTGTTCGGCCTGGCCCTGCTGGCCGGCTGCAACAAGGCTGAAGAACCACCCAAGCCTGCGGCGGCCTCGCCGGCCACCAGCTACCTGGAAACCATCAAGGCCCGCGACAAGCTTATTGTCGGGGTGTTCACCGACAAGCCACCGTTTGGTTTCGTCGATGAAAAGGGCCGCTACGTGGGCTTTGATACCGACATCGGCCGGCGCCTGGCCAAGGACCTGCTGGGTGATGAAAACAAGGTCGAGTTCGTTGCCGTGGAGCCGGCCAGCCGTATTCCGTTCCTGCAGAGCGACAAGGTCGACCTGATCCTCGCCAACATGACCGTGACCCCGGAGCGCAAGGAAGCGGTGGACTTCACCAACCCCAACCTGCGCGTTGCCGTGCAGGCCATCGTCGCGGATGGCAGCCCGGTGCAGAAGCTTGACGACCTGGCCGACAAGACCATCATCGTCACCACCGGCACTACCGCTGATATCTGGCTGACCAAGAACCACCCGGACTGGAAACTGCTCAAGTTCGAGAAGAACAGCGAGTCGCTGCAGGCGCTGGCCACCGGCCGTGGTGATGCCTATGCGCAGGACAACCTGATTCTGTTCAGCTGGGCCAAGCAGAATCCGGGGTACCGCGTGTTGCCTGAGCTGCTGGGTGACGAAGCACCGATTGCACCGGCGGTGAAGAAGGGCAACACCGAGCTGCGTGACTGGGTGAATGCCGAGCTGGCCAAGCTGGGGGAGGAGAAGTTTCTGCTGAAGCTGTATGACCAGTATGTACGCAAGGAACTGAGTGATGACACCAAGCCGGAAAGCGTGATTGTGGAAGGGGGCAAGTGGCAGGGTTAGTCGGGTAAATGGGGCCGTTGTGGGAGCGGGTTCACCCGCGAACACCGGCGAAGCCGGTGCCATACACCGAGTTGCCTGCTTCGCGGGTGAACCCGCTCCCACAAGGGCTGCAAGGCAGCCCCGGCAATATCACTGGTTACGCGGCAGCCAGTTCAACAGGAATTCATTCACCACCTGCGGGTTCTCCAGGCTGGAGATATGCCCCGCAAACGGGATCTGCGCCGCCAGGCAGCCAATGATTCGCGCCATTTCATTGGACTCTTCCGGCGGCCGTGGAATGTCCTGGTCGCCACAGACCACGATGGTCCGCTCACTGGCCAGTTCTCCCAGTCGCGACAGCAAGTCTGGCCGGCCAAAGATCACCCGCCCCATCGGATCGAGACTCTGCCGAATCACCTCGGCACTGCTCGCTTTCAAAGCTGCGCGGAAGCCTTCGCGCACTTCCGGCACAGTCTGCCCGCCTGCATGGAAGAAGATCGGTACGACGATATCCAGCAATGGCTCCGGGAACAGCCCGGCGGCACTGGCTGCGTCGAGCAGGCCGAAGTACTTGAGCCGGGTCGCCTCCGGCTCGGCGCCGAGGTATGTATCCATCAGCACCAGGCGGTCTACCCGCTCGGGGTGTTCCAGGGCCAGTTGCGCGCCCCACATGCCGCCGACCGACAGGCCGACCAAATGGCATTTGCCAATGTCCAGGGCGTCCAGCAGTGCCAGATGCTGGCGGGCCAGGGCGCTCATGTCGATGGTCGTGGCAGGCGGAGCATCGGAGCCACCGTGGCCCCAGAGTTCGGGGACGATGACGCGGAAGTGTGCTGACAGGGCTTCGATTTGTGGTTGCCACATCTCGGCGGACCACAGGTAGCTGTGGCCGAGCAGAACCGGGAAACCCTGGCCCTGGTCGATGTAGCTCATGCGGGCGCCGTCGATTTCGATGAAGTGTCTTTGCATGGAATGGGTCTCGGCTGGTAGTGCTGTAGCGTATTCGAAATTACCGGGGGCCGCTTTGCGGCCCATTCGCAGCACAAGGCTGCTCCTACCGGGGATCGCGGTCTCTTGTAGGAGCAGCCTTGCGCTGCGAATGGGCTGCATGGCAGCCCCTTTACTGAGCTGGCACCAATCGCAAGGTACTCTGCGCCGGAATCACCCCCATCTGCGCCTTCTGGTACTGCCCCTGCACATACCCTTCGGCCTGATCCGCAAAATGCCTGTCGAACGGCACGCCGCTCTGCCCGACCGGGTTGCTGGTCAGCGCCTGCCCGGCATCGGCGAAGTCGACCAGCCGCCGCGTCGACGGCCCATAGGTCACCGGCCATGGCGCCGGGCCGATCTTCGCCGAGAGGTTGTTCGGCACCTCATGGGTACCCGGCGCGGCGAACGGGCCAACGTTGAACAGCAGGTTCAGCGGCTTTTTAACCCCCAGCGGGTGGTTGTGAGTCAGGGTATGCGCCTTGCCCCACTGCCAGCTTGCCGGATCACTGCCCATGGTCTCCCGCAGGTGCTTCAAGCTGTTCTGCCACGCCGTACGCACCACGGCGGTACGGTCGGTGCGCTGGTTGGCTCCGCGGGTGTTCCACCAGGGCGAATCGGCATCCGCTGCCAGGCGCGGCAGGGCGGCATCGATGGCGCGGGTGCTGATCAGCACCGGGAACCAGGTATCGCCCAGTTCGTCATGCAGGGCCGCGAATGCCAGGTCATAGAGGAATTGGTTGAACAGCGTGGCACTGGTCGAGTCGAGCGGGTAGTCGCCGCCCCAGGCCGCCAGCTGCTCGACCAGCTCCTTCTCTTCATCGCCTTCGGCCACTGCACGCAGTGTTGCCAGCAGTGGTGCAAGGGTACGCGGGCCATGATCGCTGGCAGTGTCCAGCTGTAGCGCCTGGCTGTTTTGGGTATCCCACTTCACATCGGGGTTGGCCAGGTGGCGGTCGAGCTGGCGGCCTCGGTCTGGCAGGTTGTAGTAACCGGGTATCGGCACCGCCGCCGGAGGCTGGTAGTTGGCAGAGACAATGTAGCCGCGCGCCGGGTTTTCCTGCTGCGGGTTGACGCCGAAGGGATAGAAGCCGAGCTTGTCGGCCTGCGCACTGGCACCGTCGAGGATGAACGCGGGGTCGACGCCGTCGGGGCGGATCGGCAACCGTGCCGCCGCCCACCAGCCGATATCGCCACGGGCATTGGCCCAGACCAGGTTAAGCCCCGGCGCATGCACCTTGGCCGCAGCCTCGCGCATCTTGCCCAGGGTATCGGCGCGGTTGAGCTGGTAGAAGCCGTCGAGGATCGGGTTTTCGGTTTCCAGGAACGCCCACCACATGGCGATTGGCGTGGGCCCGGCAGTGGCGCCCAGCACGTCGTTGACGATCGGGCCATGGGGCGAGCGGCGCAGGTTGAGGGTGACCGGTGCTTCGCCTTTGACGGCGATCTGCTGCTCGGTCTTTTCCAGCGCCTGCCATTTGCCATCGACCATCACCTGGTTGGTGTCGACCGGGTTGGTGCGCTCGGCGATCAGGTCGACGTCGTCGTTCTGGAACATGGTCAGGCTCCAGCCGAAGTCGCGGTTATGGCCGAGCAGGGCGAAGGGGTTGAGCGCCTGGAAGTAGCCATACAGGTTGAAACCGGGCGCTGACAGCTCGGCCTCGTACCACACCGCCGGCACTGCGAAACCGATGTGCGGGTCGCCGGCCAGCAGCGGCCTGCCGCTGCGGGTGCGGCTGCCGGCCACGGCCCAGGCGTTGCTGCCCTCGAATTGCGGGATGCCCGCATCGCCCAGTGCTTCATGGCTGAGACGTGCGATGGCCTCCAGGCTTTGCCAGTCGGCAGCGGCCAGCGGTGTACCCAGGGCACCTTCGGGCTGCCAGGCGAGATCGAATATGCTCAGGTACTCGGGGCCCAACTGGTCGCGGATGTAGGTCAGCGCGGGCTCGGTGCGAAACGCGGCGGCAAAGCTGTAGGCCAGGTAGCCGGCGATGCTCAGAGTGTCTTCGGCGCTGAACGGGCGCGGGGTGATACCGAGCAGGTCGAACTCCATGGGCTTGGGGTGGCTGGCCTGCCAGCTGTTCACCCCCTCAAGGTAGGCCTGAAGGGCTTGCCAGGCGGGCGCTTGCCGGTCCTGACGCTTGGCCATTAGTGCTGCCTGTTCGCGAATGCGCAGGCTGCGGAACAGGGTATCGGTGGGCAGCAGCTTGTCACCCAGCACCTCGGCCAGCTCGCCCTGGGCCAGGCGGCGCAGGATCTCCATCTGGAACAGCCGGTCCTGGGCATGCACGTAACCGAGGGCACGGTACAGGTCCGGTTCGCTCTGCGCCTGCAGGTGCGGTACGCCGCGGGCGTCGTAGCGCACGCTGACCGGGGCCTGCAGGCCGGCGATGGCCACCTCGCCCTCGCGTTGTGGCAGCTTGCCCTGCACATACCAGTATCCGGCGCCGGCGGCCACGGCAACTACCACGGCCAACAGGGTCAGGCTGCGCTTCATGCAGGCTCCTTGTGCGTTCAAGCGAAAAATGTGGTCCGATGATCGGCGGATTCGCGAACAGAGCATAGCCCCAGGAAGGAGTTTCCATGTCCCTTAGCGAAAAACAGAAAATGCTTACAGGCCAGCTCTATCACGCTGGCTGCCCCGAGCTGCAGGCCGAGCAGATCGCCAACAAGCACTGGATGCACCGCTACAACAGCAGTGTCGAGTTGCTCAACGACGCACGTCACGGGCTGCTGCTAGAGCACTTTGGCCAGGTCGGTGAAGGCGCGGTGATCCGCCCGCCGTTCTATTGCGACTATGGCTACAACATCAGCGTCGGCCGCAATACCTTCATGAATTTCAGCTGCGTGATCCTCGACGTGCTGCCGGTGCGTATCGGTGACGACTGCCAGATCGGCCCCAACGTGCAGATCTATACCGCCGACCACCCGCTCGACCCCGAGGTGCGCCGCACCGGGCTGGAGAGCGGTCGGCCGGTGACCATCGGCAACAACGTGTGGATCGGCGGCGCGGCGATCATCCTGCCGGGGGTGACCATCGGTGACAACGCCGTGGTGGGTGCCGGTAGCGTGGTCACCCGTGACGTGCCGGCGGGCGCGGTAGTAGTGGGCAACCCGGCTCGGGTGCGTCAGCCGGCCCAAGAGCAGTAGCAGCCCACTGCCAGGGTATTGGAGGCGCTCACCTGGCGGCCGTCGAGCAGCGCCTTGAGGATCGGTTCGATGAAGCTGTTGCTGGCGTTGCACACCGCGCCTTCACTGTAGGGGCCGAAGTAGGCGAGGTGGCCTTGCCGGTCCCAGATAGCCACCGCCGGGGAGGCGGGCAGGTGTTCGCTGCCGGGCAGGCTGGCGAGTGGCTTGAGGGCGGTGAGGTTGGCGGGCAATTGGCCGTGGCTGCCGGGCCTTTGAAGCACATGGAAGGCCACGCCCTGGCCGGCGAACTGGCTGACCAAGTCGCCCAGGTGCTGCTGGTTGCCGACGTTGCACGGGCAGGCTGGGTCCCAGAAATGCACTACCCGGATCGGGCCGGGGCCGGCCAGTTCGGGGGGAAGCTGCAGCTGGCTGCCGTCGAACAGCGTGGTTTGATTGTCGAACGGGCGCAGGTAGCGCGCCTGGAAGGCGGTGTAGGCCTGCCAGAGGATGGCCGCGCCGACCAGAAGGGCGATTGCCGTGCACAGCGGTTTGATGATCCGAGTCTTCATGAAGTTTCCGCGCTCCTCTGTAGGAGCAGCCTTGTGCTGCGAAAGGGCCGGCATGACTGATGGAGTTGTTGTGGCAGTACCGGCCCCTTCGCAGCACAAGGCCGCTCCTGCCGGGGACACCGCTATCGGCCTGAAATCGAGCAAGCTTGCCACGACGCCAGCCAGAGCTGAATATCCCAGATCAATACTTGCTTCACTGTGGATGTACCCGATGCCCGCTGCCTTTCACCCTGACCTCCTGCGCACCAGCCTGGCGCCGCTGACCGCTCGCCAGCCGTTGTCGGCGCAGGCGCAGGACTACCAGCGCTTCTATGGCCTGAACCTGCCGGCACATAGCTGGCTGGGTGGCTTTCAGGCTGCCGGGTTCGACCTGGTCGGGCAGGTCTGGCTACCCGAACAGCCGACCGCGACGCTGTTCCTGCTGCATGGCTATTACGACCATATGGGCCTCTACCGGCATGTGATCGATTGGGCGCTCAAACAGGGTTTCGCCGTGATCAGCTGCGACCTGCCAGGCCACGGCCTGTCCAGCGGCGAGCGGGCCAGTATCAGTGATTTCGCGGTGTACCAGCAGGTGCTGGAGGCATTATTCGAACAGGCGCACACGCTGCAACTGCCCCGCCCCTGGCACCTGTGCGGGCAAAGCACCGGTGGCGCCATCGCCGTGGACCACCTGCTGAACCAGGGCGCGCGCAGCCCCATCGACGGTCAGGTCATCCTGTTGGCACCGCTGGTGCGGCCCTGTGCCTGGCGCTGGTCGAAGCTGAGCTATCGCGTGCTGCGTCACTTCGTGAATGGCATCGAGCGGCGTTTCAGCGAGAACACCAATGACCCGGCCTTCCTGTCGTTCCTCGAAGCCGATCCGCTGCAACCGCGGCGCCTGCCAACGGCGTGGGTGGGCGCCTTGATTGCCTGGGTCAAGCGCATCGAGGCCGCGCCGCGAAGTACGCGGCGGCCGTTGATCGTGCAAGGAGAGGCGGACGGCACAGTGGACTGGCCGTACAACCTCGAAGTACTCAAGGCCAAGTTTGCCGAGCCACAGATTTTGATGCTGCCTGAGGCTCGTCACCACCTGGCCAACGAACTACCGGGCATTCGCCAGCGCTACTTCGACTTCATCGACCAGCGCCTGGGCTGATCACTTCAGGTCGTTGGTGCTCTGGCCAACCGCCAGGCCTGCGCGCACAGCGGCCAGGGCGGCCTGGTAGTAAGCCTTGCCGTCTGGCGACTCGGCGAAGGTGGCAAACTCTTCCAGTTCGGCATCGGACAGGTCGCGGTAGACGTACAGCAGGGTGTTGTTCAGGTCTTCGCCGATCTGGCTCATCAGGCGCTGGCGCTGGCCGTCGAGCAGGCCCTGGGCCTGGCCGCCGCCGAACAGGCCGGGGATCATCGAGCTGAGGCTATCGGCCGCCACGCCCGCGATGGCCAGGCTGACTTCGGCGCCGGCTTCGCGCGCCGGCAGGGCCTGGGCCAGGTGGCCGATGATCAGCAGGCGATCATCGCTGGCCTGGATTTTCGGCAGGCCCTTGGCATTCCTGGCCAGTTCGTCCTTGCGAGTGGCCTTCAGCTCCGCAGCCACCACTTTGCGCCCCAGCGGCGACTGGAAGAAGGCCAGCGCCGGTGCCGGGTTGGCCAAGGTTGCGCGCAGCTGCGCCTGGGCGCGACGGTCCACCGCCTGGGCCTGGAAACGCTGGTTGCTGTTGTTGACCAACGCCTGGTACACGGCGGGTGGCAAACTGTTGCGGTAGCGTTCCTGGGCGGCGGTCAGGGCATCGTTGAAGTGGGCGCGCTGGTCGGGCCAGCCGGCGGCCTTGTACAGTTGATCCAGGTTGTCTGCCCAGACAGGCACGGTGCAGATCATCAGCAGAATCAGGGAAAACAGACGGCGCATTCAGGACTCCTGTCGGCAGGTGGCTATTGTCCGTGGCCGGGCGCCGGTTTGTCGAGATATCCGCGAGCTTCTCGGCCAAGTGGCGCTGTGCGCCGGCATGGCTAATGGATATGATGCGCGCCATGCACATCTCCCCTGAACACCCGATACTTGCGGCCGTCGTCGACGATCTGGCCACCCATGGCTGGTCCCAGCAGGCGCTGTTTCTGCCTGCCGACCTGGTGCGCGCGCTGGCGGCCGAGTGCCGGCGCCGTGATGCTGAGGGCGAGCTCAACCCCGCGGGGGTTGGGCGCGGTGCTGCCCAGGAGGTGCGCGAGGCCATCCGCGGCGACCAGATCCAGTGGATCGACCCCGGCCAGGCCGAGGCCTGCGACCAGTACCTGGCCGCCATGGACCAGTTGCGCCAGGCCATCAACCAGGGTCTGTTCCTTGGCCTGGAAGACTTCGAGTGCCATTTTGCCCTGTACCCGCCGGGGGCTTTCTATCGCCGGCACCTGGACCGCTTCCGCGACGATGACCGGCGCATGGTGTCGGCGGTGCTGTACCTGAATGAAGGTTGGCAGCCGCAGGACGGTGGCCAGTTGCGCATGTTCCTGGCGGACGGTGTCGAGCACGATGTGCAGCCTGTAGCAGGCTGCCTGGTAGTGTTCCTGTCGGGCGAGGTGCCCCATGAGGTGCTGCCGGCCGGGCGTGAGCGGCTTTCGTTGACCGGCTGGTTCCGGCGCCGTGGCAATGACCCGTTCTGACATGCCCAAGGTGTTGGTCAGCGCCTGTCTGCTGGGTCAGCCGGTGCGCTATGACGGCCGCGCCAGTGGCCACCCCGGCCTGCTGCAGCGTTGGCAGGCCGAAGGGCGCGTGGTGCCGTTGTGCCCGGAAGTGGCGGGTGGCTTGCCGACCCCACGGCCACCCGCAGAGATACCGGGCGGGCAGGGGGGGGAGGTGCTTGACGGTGGCGCGCAGGTGCTGACGGTGACGGGCGAGGATGTCAGTGCCGAGTTTTTGGCCGGAGCACAGCGGGCGCTGGAACTGGTGCGCCAGCATGGCATTCGCGTGGCGGTGCTGAAGGCTGGTAGCCCTTCGTGTGGCAACCGGTTGACCTATGACGGCACGTTCAGTGGTGTGAAGGTGGCGGGGGAAGGGGTGACCACGGCATTACTGCGACGGGCGGGGGTGCTGGTGTTCAGCGAGCTGGAGCTGGAACAGGCGGAGCAGGCGCTGGCTGGGCTTTCAGCTTGAGCCTTTCCCGGCCCTTTCGCAGCACGAGGCTGCTCCTACAAGGGTACGCGCCCCCTGTAGGAGCAGCCTTGTGCTGCGAAAGGGCCGGGACAGGCAATGAAGAACTTACTGCCCGGCCGCAGTCTCAGGCACACCCTTGAACCACTTCTGCTCAAGCTCGGCAGTCCGCCCGCTGTCCTTGAGCCGTTGCAGCGCATTGTTCACCGCACTTTCAAAAGCCGGGTTGTCCTTCTGGAACGGGATCACCAGCTGTTTCTCGCCAAACGGCAGGCTCACATCGAGCGGGCCGTCACCCTTGGGCGATTCGCTCGACGGGGTCAGTGCGATGTCGTACTTGCCACTCTCGACACCGGGCAGTACCTCTGTCGCAGGGGCTTCGATGAACTCGGCGCGCAGGTCCAGTTCCCTGGCTAGCGCCTGGCCGAAGTCGATCTCGAAGCCGCTCAGGTGGTCATTTTCCTTGAATGCGTACGGCGAGTTGTCGGCCTGCACGGCAATGCGCAGTTCGCCCCGGTCGGCAACTTCGTCTATCAGCTCGGCCTGGGCCAATGGCGTGATCAGTACCGCCAGCATTACTCCTATGGTCGAACGCATTAAAGCCCCTTTTCTCTTTGGCAGATGAATAACCTTCGCCACGGCTTTCTTCCTCGCCGTGGTCGAGCGCAGCCTATGACCTTGAAGCCTCGGCATTGTTTAACCCTGATTGAAATATTTCTGCCTGACGATGTGAACATCTGGGCAAACATATCAACTAAGGTGAACCACCGCCGCCACCGGAATACTGGCGGCGGTCAATAAGTGAATCACAGGAGAAGTGAATGAACAGCCTATTTTCGCGTGCTGCCGTTGCTGGTCTGTTGATGGGAGCGTCAATGTTCGCCAGTGCCGCAGATGCCCTGAAGAGCCAGGAGCCGCCCAAGGAGGCCAAGGTCTTCATCGTTTCCCCCGCCGATGGCGCCACGGTCGACAAGACCTTCACCGTCAAGTTCGGCATCGAGGGCATGGCGCTCAAGCCTGCGGGCGACAGCACCCCGCACACCGGGCACCACCACCTGCTGGTGGACGTGGATAAAGAGCCGGTGGCCGACATGCCGCTGCCATCCAGCCTGATGCCACAGGCCGGCACCGCACTGCCGGATGGCCCGCAAGTGCTGCACTTCGGCAAGGCGCAGACCGAAACCAGCATTACCCTGACCCCAGGCAAGCACACCCTGCAGTTGGTGCTGGGTGACCAGTATCACGTGCCGTTCAAGCCGAGCGTCGTGTCGCAGAAGATCACGGTTGACGTGAAATAGGTGTTGGATTCTTCGCGGGTAAACCCGCTCCCACAGGGATCCCACAGGTCTGAAGCTTGTGGTGATCCTGTGGGAGCGGTTTACCCGCGAAGCAGGCGACACCAATGCACAGGCAAAAAAAAGGGAGGCCATCAGGGCCTCCCTTTTTCATGTCGCCAGCGAACTTAGAACAGGACGCGGGAACGGATGGTGCCCTTGACCTGTTGCAGCTTCTCTTGCGCCAGGTCGGAGTACTCGGCGTCAACGTCGATTACCACGTAACCGACTTTCTCGTTGGTCTGCAGGAACTGACCGGAGATGTTGATGCCGTTCTCGGCGAAGACCTTGTTGATCTCGCTGAGCACGCCCGGGATGTTTTCGTGGATGTGCAGCAGGCGGTGCTTGCCTGGGTGCGCCGGCAGGGCCACTTCCGGGAAGTTGACCGAGGACACCGAGGTACCGTTGTCGCTGTACTTGACCAGCTTCTCGGCCACTTCCAGGCCGATGTTGGCCTGAGCTTCGGCGGTGGAACCACCGATGTGCGGGGTCAGGATCACGTTGTCCAGGCCGCGCAGCGGGCTTTCGAACTCTTCGTCGTTGGAACGTGGCTCGACCGGGAACACGTCGATGGCGGCGCCGATCAGGTGCTTGTCCTTGATGGCTGCGGCCAGGTGGTCCAGCTCGACCACGGTGCCACGGGCGGCGTTGATCAGGATCGAGCCCTTCTTCATTGCACGGATTTCCTTCTCGCCGATCATCCACTGGGTGGATGGCAGCTCAGGCACGTGCAGCGAAACGATATCGGCCAGGCCCAGCAGTTCGTGCAGGCTGGTGACTTGTACGGCGTTGCCCAGTGGCAACTTGGTCAGCGGGTCGAAGAAGTAGACCTGCATACCGAGGCTTTCAGCCAACACCGACAGCTGGGTGCCGATCGAGCCATAACCGACGATGCCCAGTTTCTTGCCGCGGATCTCGAACGAGTTGGCCGCGCTCTTGATCCAGCCACCACGGTGGCAGGAAGCGTTCTTCTCAGGGATGCCGCGCAGCAGCAGGATGGCTTCGGCCAGTACCAGTTCAGCCACCGAACGGGTGTTGGAGTATGGCGCGTTGAACACGGCGATACCGCGCTCGCGGGCAGCTTCCAGGTCGACCTGGTTGGTGCCGATGCAGAAGCAGCCAACGGCGACCAGCTTCTTGGCGCAGTCGAAGATCTCTTCGGTCAGTTGGGTGCGCGAACGGATACCGATGAAGTGGGCATCGGCGATCTTTTCCTTCAGCTCGTCTTCCGGCAGCGAACCAGTGAGGTATTCGATGTTGGTGTAGCCGGCGGCCTTGAGGGTATCGACCGCGTTCTGGTGCACACCTTCAAGAAGAAGGAACCGGATCTTGCTCTTGTCGAGAGAAGTCTTGCTCATCTGCGTAAACCTGTATCCCGGAGAAAAAATGGCGAGGGTGATGCCAGGCGCAAAGGCAGCCTTAGCATGAACAGCGGGAGGGCTATGCTAGCATACGCGACACAATCTGAGCTTATCCCGACAGGTGAAGAGTGCTCAGGGTGACTATGAATAAGTCGAGAGTTCCAGCGATGACCCACCCCGCTGTTATTGACGAACTGATGACCCTTGTCGACCCTGGCAAGGTCCTGACCGATGCAGCTTCGCTGGAAGCCTATGGCAAGGACTGGACCAAGCATTACCCACCGGCGCCCAGCGCCATCGTCTTCCCCAAGACGGTTGAGCAGGTGCAGGCGATCGTGCGCTGGGCCAATACGCACAAGGTGGCGCTGGTGCCGTCTGGCGGGCGTACCGGGCTTTCCGCAGGCGCCGTGGCGGCCAATGGCGAGGTGGTGGTCGCCTTCGACTACATGAATCAGATTCTCGGTTTCAGTGCCTTCGACCGCACCGTGGTCTGCCAGCCAGGGGTGATTACCCGCCAGTTGCAGGCCTACGCCGAAGAACAGGGCCTGTATTACCCGGTGGACTTTGCCTCCAGCGGCTCCAGCCAGATTGGCGGCAATATCGGCACCAATGCTGGCGGGATCAAGGTGATTCGCTACGGCATGACCCGCAACTGGGTGGCCGGGCTGAAAGTGGTCACCGGCAAGGGTGAGCTGCTGGAGCTGAACAAGGACCTGATCAAGAATGCCACCGGCTACGACCTGCGCCAGCTGTTCATTGGCGCCGAAGGTACCCTGGGCTTCGTGGTCGAGGCCACCATGCGTCTGGACCGTGCTCCGCGCAACCTCACCGCGATGGTGCTGGGTACCCCGGACTTCGACTCGATCATGCCGGTTCTGCATGCCTTCCAGGGCAAACTTGACCTGACCGCCTTCGAGTTCTTCTCTGACAAGGGCCTGGCCAAGATCCTGGCGCGTGGCGACGTGCCGGCGCCGTTCGAGACAGACTGCCCGTTTTATGCGCTGCTGGAGTTCGAGGCCAGCACCGAGGAGGTGGCCAACGAAGCCTTGGCCACCTTCGAGCACTGCGTCGAGCAGGGCTGGGTACTGGACGGGGTGATGAGCCAGAGCGAGACCCAGCTGAAAAACTTGTGGAAACTGCGCGAATACCTGTCGGAAACCATCTCGCACTGGACCCCGTACAAGAACGATATTTCGGTCACCGTGTCGAAAGTTCCGGCATTCCTGCGCGATATCGATGCCATTGTCGCCGAACATTACCCGGATTATGAAGTGGTGTGGTACGGCCACATCGGCGATGGCAACCTGCACCTGAACATCCTCAAGCCCGAGCACATGAGCAAGGACGACTTCTTCGCCTCGTGCACCAAGGTCAATAAGTGGGTGTTCGAGATCGTCGCGCGCTATAACGGCTCGATCTCCGCCGAGCATGGGGTGGGCATGACCAAGCGCGACTACCTGGGCTACAGTCGCTCAGCGGAAGAAATCGCCTGCATGAAGGCAATAAAGGCCGTGTTCGACCCTAACGGCATCATGAATCCGGGTAAGATCTTCGCACCTGAATAAAAAGCAGTATCCAGAGGAGTCGGCCATGAGTTACCAGCACCAGTACGTAGACGGCACGCGCATTCACTTCCCGCTGGGCAAGGTGGTGTGCATTGGCCGTAACTATGCCGAACATGCCAAGGAGCTGGACAACCCGATCCCCACCGAGCCGCTGCTGTTCATCAAGCCGGGCAGCTGCGTGGTGCCGGCCGAAGGGGGCTTCAAGATCCCGACCGAGCGTGGTTCGGTGCACTATGAGGCGGAAATTGCCGTGCTACTGGGCAAGCCGCTGTCGACTCATCCGACCGAGGAAGAGGTGCTGGACGCCATTTCCGGTTATGCCCCTGCGCTGGACCTGACCCTGCGCGATGTGCAGGCCAGGCTGAAGGAAAAGGGCCTGCCCTGGGAGCTGGCCAAGTGCTTCGACGGCGCCTGCGTACTGCCGCCGTTCGTGTCGGCCGCCAGCTTCGAGGACGTGACCGACATCCCGGTGCGCCTGACCGTCAATGGTGAGGTACGCCAGGATGGCAACAGCGCGATGATGCTCAACCCGATCGTGCCGATGATCCAGTACATAGCCGCGCATTTCTCGCTACAGGCGGGGGATGTGATCCTCACCGGCACCCCGGCTGGCGTAGGGCCGTTCAATGTCGGTGACGAACTGGTGCTTGAGCTGCCGGGTGTGAGCCGCTTCGAAAGCCGGGTGCTTTGAGCCGGAACCGCTTCGCCTTCTTCGCGGGTAAACCCGTTCCCACAGGCATAGCGTCGCCCTTGAGGGTTGCGCAGTACCTGTGGGAGCGGGTTTACCCGCGAAGAGGCCGGTCCTGTTTACCGATTTTTCACACCTGATCCGGATAATGCGCGGATCTACGCCCATTTCCCCAGGACCCCGCATGCCATCTCCCTCCAGCGCCCCGGCAACCCCCAAGCGTCGTTTCTTCCTGCGCTGGCCCTTCGGCCTGGCTGTGGCAGCGGTAATCGGCTATGGCGTGGCCGTGGCCATGCACTGGGATGACCGCGGTGCGCTGTGGGTCAAGGAAAGCTTCGAAAGCACCGCCGAGCGCAGCGAAAGCGTATGGCTGCCGGACTACAAGGTCGACATCGATGCCAAGCCGTTGCCGGGCATGGCCGAGGATGAAGCCTCGGATGTGGCCTTCAACCCGCGTACCGGCACTCTGTTCGCGGTCATGGGCAAGAACCCGATCCTGGTCGAACTGAGCCTGGATGGCGATGTACTGCGCAAGATCCCGCTCAATGGCTGGAACAACCCGGAAGGCGTTGCCGTGCTGGAAGACGGCTACCTGGCAATCACCGACGAGCGCCTGCACGACCTGACCGTGGTCAGGGTGGGCGCGCAGACCACCGCGTTGAACCATGATGATTTCCAGAGCCACGACCTGGGTCAGTCGGTGAAGAGCAACAAGGGCTTCGAAGCGGTAGCCTGGGACCCGTTGCGCCAGCGCCTGGTCATCGGCGAGGAGCGCCCGCCCAAGCTGTATACCTGGAATACTGATGGCCGCAGCCCGCTCACCGGTGAAAAAAAGCTGCTGCCCAGCGATGAACTGGACCTGCGCAACCTCTCGGCGCTTAGCGTCGATCCGCGTACCGGCCACCTGTTGGTGCTGTCGTCCGATTCCAACATGCTGCTGGAGCTGGACGAGCAGGGCCAGCAAGTCAGCTTCATGACCTTGCTGGGCGGTTTCAACGGCCTGCAGGGCACCATCCCGCGTGCTGAAGGAGTGGCCATGGACGACAAGGGCAACCTGTACATGGTCAGTGAGCCGGCCCTGTTCTATCGCTTCAGAAAGAACTGACCCCAACATCCGACTTTTCGGATGCTGGCATTAAGCTTTATTTCAGTTGTTCATGGTTAGATTCGCCACCCCTATGTCGAGTCTGCCCTCATGCGCCGTTTTGTTCGCCCGTTCCCTGTTCTGGCCGTCATCGGCCTGATCCTGCTCGGCTTGGCCGGGCAGGAGTTCCGCCTGTTCGAGCGTGTCTGGTTCAACCTCAAGGCCTGGTGGCAGCCAGCCGAGCAGAGCATCGGCCTGGACCGTTACCGGGTGGTGGTGGAGGCGCAGCCGATCGAGGGGCTGGATGACGACATTTCGGCGCTGACCTACGACCCCGACCGCAAGACCCTGTTTACCGTCACCAATGCACGCTCGGAGCTGATCGAACTGTCGCTGGACGGCCGCATCCTGCGCCGAGTGCCGCTGACCGGCTTCGGCGACCCGGAAGCCGTGGAGTACGTCGGGCCCAATAGCTATGTGATTACCGACGAGCGTCAGCAGCGGCTGATTCGCGTGCGCCTGGAGGACGACACGATGTTCCTCGATGCTGGCGATGCCGAGCAGCTGACCCTGGGCATTGGCCTGAACGGCAACAAGGGCTTCGAGGGGCTGGCCTACGATTCGGCGGGCAAGCGTTTGTTCGTGGCCAAGGAGCGTGACCCGATGCTGATCTACGAGGTGCATGGCTTCCCGCACGACAACCCGGGCCAGCCCTATGCGGTGCATGTGGTACAGGACCGCAAGCGCGATTCGCGGCTGTTCGTGCGGGACCTGTCGAGCTTGCAGTTCGATGAGCGCAGCGGGCACCTGCTGGCGCTGTCGGACGAGTCGCGGCTGGTGCTGGAACTGGATGTGGAGGGCCGGCCGCTGAGTACCTTGTCGTTGCGCAAGGGGTTCCAGGGGTTGCAGGCGACGGTGCCGCAGGCGGAGGGGATTGCGATGGATGAGGCGGGGACCATCTATCTGGTCAGTGAGCCGAACCTGTTCTATGTGTTCAGGCAGCCGGCGGAGTGAGCAGGTGGGGCTGCTTTGCAGCCCATTCGCAGCACAAGGCTGCTCCTACAGGAAATTGCGTACCCCTGCAGGAGCAGCCTTGTGCTGCGAATCGAGGGCGAAGCCCTCGCCGCAGGTTACTCGGCCTTCAGGCTCTTCACGCCCTCAGCGGTACCCAGCAGCAGCAAATCCGCCGGCCTTGCGGCGAACAGGCCGTTGGTCACTACGCCGACGATGGCGTTGATCTGCGCTTCCAGCTCCACCGGGTTGGTGATCTGCAGGTTATGCACATCGAGGATCACGTTGCCGTTGTCGGTCACCACACCCTCGCGGTACACCGGGTCGCCGCCCAGCTTGACCAGCTGGCGCGCCACGTGGCTGCGGGCCATCGGGATCACTTCGACCGGCAGCGGGAAGGCGCCCAGCACTGGCACCAGCTTGCTGGCGTCTGCGATGCAGATGAAAGTCTTGGCCACGGCGGCGACGATCTTCTCGCGGGTCAGGGCCGCGCCACCGCCCTTGATCAGGTTAAGGTGCGCGTCGCTCTCATCGGCGCCGTCCACGTAGAACTCGAGTTCGCTGACACTGTTCAGCTCGTAGACCGGGATGCCATGGCCCTTCAGACGCTGGGCGGTGGCTTCGGAGCTGGCGACCGCGCCGTCGAAGGCGGTCTTGTGCTGAGCCAGGGCGTCGATGAAGAAGTTGGCGGTCGAACCGGTACCGACGCCGACGACGCTCTTTTCATCCAGCTTGGGCAGAATGAAGTCGACAGCGGCCTGGGCGACGGCCTGTTTGAGTTGGTCCTGGGTCATGCGGGCTCCGAGAGGGGCTGGGCGGTTTTGAAAAGAGCCTAGTATAACGGCTCGGGCGGCTTTGCTGTGGTCGCCCGACGTAGCGCTGGGGTAGACTCCCAGCCCTTGTCCCGCGGCCCAGTGATGCTTTCCCGATGCTCGAACAGTACGTCAAGAAGATCCTCACCTCGCGCGTCTACGACGTTGCGGTCGAAACCCCGCTGCAGAGCGCCGGGCAGCTGAGCAAGCGCCTGGGCAACCAGGTCCTGCTCAAGCGCGAGGACCTGCAGCCGGTGTTCTCGTTCAAGATCCGCGGGGCCTATAACAAGCTGGCCCAACTGACCCCGGAAGAACTGGCCCGTGGCGTAGTCACCGCCTCGGCCGGCAACCACGCCCAGGGCCTGGCACTGGCCGCGCGGGAGATGGGCATCAAGGCCACTATCGTGATGCCCAAGACCACCCCGGAGATCAAGGTCGAAGGTGTGCGTTCGCGGGGCGGCAAGGTGGTGCTGCATGGCGACTCGTTCCCCGAGGCACTGGCCTATTCGCTGAAACTGGTCGATGAAAAGGGCTTCGTCTACGTCCATCCCTACGACGACCCGCACACCATCGCCGGGCAGGGCACCGTGGCCATGGAAATCCTGCGCCAGCACCCAGGCCAGCTGGACGCGATCTTCGTGCCGGTGGGCGGCGGCGGCCTGATCGCCGGGATTGCTGCCTACGTGAAGTACTTGCGCCCGGAAATCAAGGTGATCGGCGTCGAGCCGGACGATTCCAACTGCCTGCAGGCGGCCATGGCTGCCGGCGAGCGTGTGGTGCTGCCGCAGGTCGGGCTGTTCGCCGACGGCGTGGCGGTAGCGCAGATCGGCCAGCACACCTTCGACATCTGCCGCCATCATGTGGATGAAGTGGTCACCGTCAGTACTGACGAGATTTGCGCAGCTATCAAGGATATCTACGATGATACCCGCTCGATCACTGAACCTGCCGGTGCCCTGGGCGTCGCGGGCATCAAGAAGTACGTCGAGTTGTACGGCGTGACCGGGCAGACCCTGGTGGCCATCGATTCTGGTGCCAACGTCAACTTCGATCGCCTGCGTCATGTAGCCGAGCGTGCCGAGCTGGGTGAAAAGCGCGAGGCGATCATCGCCGTGACCATCCCCGAACGCCCAGGCAGCTTCAAGGCCTTCTGCGAGGCTATCGGCAAGCGCCAGATCACCGAGTTCAACTACCGCAAGCACACCTCCGACGAGGCGCATATCTTCGTCGGCGTGCAGACACACCCGGAAAACGACCCGCGGGCGGCGCTGGTGCAGCAACTGACCGAGCAGGGCTTCCCGGTTACCGACCTGACCGATAACGAGCTGGCCAAGCTGCATATTCGCCACATGGTCGGCGGCCATTCGGCCGGTGCCAGTGACGAAATGGTGCTGCGCTTCGAATTCCCCGAGCGGCCGGGGGCGCTGTTCAACTTCCTCAACAAGCTGGGCGGGCGCTGGAACATCTCGATGTTCCACTACCGCAACCATGGCGCGGCTGACGGGCGCGTGGTGGCCGGGCTGCAGGTGCCGGAGGACGAGCGCCACCTGGTGCCGACGGCGCTGGCGAAGATCGGCTACCCGTACTGGGACGAGACTGACAACCCTGCTTACAAGCTGTTCCTGGGCTGAGCGGCTAAGCTGGGGCTGATGGCTCTTTCGCGGGTAAACCCGCGAAGAAGCCACTGCAAAATGGCCTGCTCAAGGACAATAGAGACATGGAACACCTGACCACCTTCAAGACCCTGCACATCATCGCCACCGCCCTCCTGCTGCTGGGCGCCCTGGGCCTGGCGCTCTGGACCGTGCGCGCTCGCCGCCAGGGCGATACCGAGGCCTACGCCAAGCTGCTGCGTCGCCCGCTGGTGTTCGTCTGGCTGGTGATGGGCCTGTGCCTGGCAAGCATGCCGTTCACCGGCTGGTGGCTGGTACACTTGGTGGGCTGGCCGCTGGGGCAGACCTGGGTGCTGGCTTCCAGTGTCATCTACACGCTGGGTGCGTTCGCCGTGTGGTGGTTGTTGGTGCGGCTTAACCGGCTGCGCAAGGCCGAGGTGGTGGGGTTGCGCTTTACCTTGGCACTTGCGGTGTTCAGTGGGGTCTGCTTGCTGTCGATTGCCGGGCTGATGGGCGCCAAGCCAGTCTGACAGTGCAGCGGTGTCTGTGCCGGCCTCTGCGCAGGTGAACCGGATTGCCGCACCGCCGCTCCCACAGGGACTGCACAGCGTTTGATATCGGTGGAAATCCTTGTGGGGGCGGGTCTACCCGCGAAAGGGCCAGTACAGGTAAACCTTGATCCCGCAACGAAACCACCGGCCACCCATGCTTCTCGGCCACCGCATGCGTCACCCGCTGCAGCAACGGCAGAAAATACGGAGTTTTCACGCTGCTGCACATAAGCTTGGCGGGCGCGTTGCTGCGCTCGCAAGCTTTGTGGAACAATGCGGTGACATGCGTTTGCGAGGTTGCTGCCGTGATCGACCCGGATGGTTTTCGCCCCAATGTCGGGATCATTCTCACGAATGATGCCGGGCAGGTGCTATGGGCTCGACGGATCAACCAGGATGCCTGGCAGTTTCCCCAGGGTGGCATCAACCCTGACGAGACGCCGGAAGATGCCCTGTACCGCGAGCTGAACGAAGAAGTTGGCCTTGAACGCGATGATGTGGAAATTCTTGCCTGCACCCGTGGCTGGTTGCGTTATCGTTTACCCCAGCGACTGGTGCGTACGCATAGCCAGCCGCTGTGCATCGGCCAGAAGCAGAAATGGTTCCTGCTGCGTCTGGTCAGCAACGAACAACGGGTGCGGATGGACCTGACCGGCAAGCCGGAATTCGACGGCTGGCGCTGGGTCAGCTATTGGTACCCGCTGGGCCAGGTTGTGACATTCAAGCGCGAGGTCTACCGACGCGCCCTGAAAGAGCTAGCACCGCGTCTGCTGACGCGCGACTGACGACGGAGTTCGACCCCGAGCCATGCTCAATACGCTGCGCAAGATCGTCCAGGAAGTAAACTCCGCCAAAGATCTCAAGTCGGCGTTGGGGATCATTGTCTTGCGTGTCAAGGAGGCCATGGGCAGTCAGGTCTGCTCGGTCTACCTGCTCGACCCGGAAACCAACCGCTTCGTGCTGATGGCCACCGAAGGCCTGAACAAGCGTTCCATCGGCAAGGTCAGCATGGCCCCCAACGAAGGCCTGGTCGGCCTGGTCGGTACCCGGGAAGAGCCGCTGAACCTGGAAAACGCTGCCGACCACCCCCGTTACCGCTACTTTGCCGAAACCGGTGAAGAGAAATTCGCCTCGTTCCTTGGTGCGCCTATCATCCACCACCGCCGTGTGGTCGGGGTATTGGTCATCCAGCAAAAGGAGCGCCGCCAGTTCGACGAGGGCGAAGAAGCCTTCCTGGTCACCATGAGCGCCCAGCTCGCCGGGGTTATCGCCCACGCCGAGGCCACCGGCTCGATCCGTGGCCTGGGCCGCCAGGGCAAGGGCATCCAGGAAGCGCGCTTCGTCGGCGTACCGGGCTCGCCTGGCGCCGCCGTGGGGCGCGCCGTGGTGATGTTGCCGCCGGCTGACCTGGAAGTGGTACCGGACAAGACCGTCGATGACATCGACGCCGAACTGAAGCTGTTCCAGAACGCCCTCGAAGGTGTGCGCGACGATATGCGCAAGTTGTCGGCCAAGCTGGCCACCCAACTGCGCCCGGAAGAGCGTGCACTGTTCGATGTGTACCTGATGATGCTTGAAGACGCGGCCCTGGGCGGTGAGGTGACCGAAGTCATCAAGACCGGCCAGTGGGCCCAGGGCGCCCTGCGCCAGGTGGTGGGCGAGCACGTCAACCGCTTCGAGCTGATGGACGATGACTACCTGCGCGAGCGCGCCTCCGACGTCAAGGACCTTGGCCGGCGCCTGCTGGCCTACCTGCAGGAAGCCCGCGCACAGTCGCTGGTGTATGCCGACAACACCATTCTGGTCAGTGAAGAGCTGACCCCGGCGATGCTCGGCGAAGTACCGGAAGGCAAGCTGGTCGGCCTGGTCTCGGTCCTGGGCTCGGGCAACTCCCACGTCGCCATCCTGGCCCGCGCCATGGGCATCCCCACGGTGATGGGCCTGGTCGATTTGCCGTATTCCAAGGTCGACGGCATCGAGATGATCGTCGACGGCTACAAGGGCGAGGTGTTCACCAACCCCAGCGAAGTGCTGCGCAAGCAGTACAGCGACGTGGTCGAGGAGGAGCGCCAGCTGGCCCAGGGCCTGGATGCCCTGCGCGAACTGCCGTGCGTTACCCCGGACGGCCACCGCATGCCGCTGTGGGTCAACACCGGCCTGCTCGCTGACGTGGCCCGTGCCCAGCAGCGCGGTGCCGAAGGGGTAGGGCTGTACCGCACCGAAGTGCCGTTCATGATCAACCAGCGCTTCCCCAGCGAGAAGGAGCAGCTGGCCATCTACCGCGAGCAGCTGGCGGCCTTCCACCCGCTGCCAGTGACCATGCGCACCCTCGACATCGGCGGCGACAAGTCGCTGTCGTACTTCCCGATCAAGGAAGAAAACCCGTTCCTCGGCTGGCGCGGCATCCGCGTCACCCTCGACCACCCGGAAATCTTCCTGGTGCAGACCCGCGCCATGCTCAAGGCCAGCGAGGGGCTGAACAACCTGCGCATCCTGCTGCCGATGATTTCCGGCATCCACGAGCTGGAAGAGGCGCTGCACCTGATCCACCGCGCCTGGGGCGAGGTGCGTGACGAAGGCACCGATGTGCCGATGCCGCCGGTTGGCGTGATGGTGGAAATTCCTGCGGCGGTGTACCAGACCAAGGAGCTGGCGCGGCAGGTGGACTTCCTGTCGGTCGGCTCCAACGACCTGACCCAGTACCTGCTGGCGGTGGACCGCAACAACCCGCGGGTCGCCGACCTGTACGACTACCTGCACCCGGCGGTGTTGCAGGCGCTGAACACGGTGGTGCGCGATGCCCATGGTGAAGGCAAGCCGGTGAGTATCTGCGGCGAGATGGCCGGTGACCCGGCGGCGGCGATCCTGTTGATGGCGATGGGCTTCGACAGCCTGTCGATGAACGCCACCAACCTGCCGAAGGTGAAGTGGATGCTGCGCCAGATCAACCTGGGCAAGGCCAAGGAGTTGCTGGCAGAGGCCCTGAGCCATGACAACCCGCAGGTTATCCACAGCTCGCTGCAACTGGCCCTGAAGAACCTTGGGCTGGCCCGGATGATAGGGCCTGGGGCCAATAAAACCCTCTGAATGCGGGGTGGCCTGTTCCGGCCTCTTCGCGGGTAAACCCGCTCCCACAGGAACAGCGCAGCCTTCAGATGCGGCGCAATCCCTGTGGGAGCGGGTTTACCCGCAAAGAGGCCGGAACAAGCAACATCAAGTTATCAGACCAGCAACTCAACTTCCCCCAAATGCCCACCAAAGGGCCCGAAACTGCGCTCAACCAGCCGCCTTCTTCCCTGATCATCCACAATCAGCACCGTACTCGCCCGGGTCCCGTAGTTCTGGCTGGCAATGAACACACTCGACAGCAGCTTCTCGGTCGCCAACCCAACGCCCGTCTCCGGCAACTCACCCTCCGGCGCCGGTTCGGCATCGGCCAGCAACGCCAGCAAGCGCTGCGGCTCCGGCGTTTCCAGCAATCCTTCCAGCCCGCTACGCGCCTTCACCAGCTTCGGCCAAGGCGTATCCAGCCCGGCATTGGAAAGCCCGTAAACCCCTGCCTCCAACAGGCGCGGCGCCGCGTCCCGGGCATGCAGATAGCCCAGCTGTCGCCCATCGCCCACCAGCAGGTTGAACCCTGAATATTGCCTGCTGCGGCTGGCTACCTGGTCCAGGTAGGCCTCGACCCCCAACTCACCCTGTAGATACGCCGCCACCAACTCGCCCCGCGAGTGCGGACCCAATGCCTGCCCCGGGTCGCGAATATTGGTCAGCGCCGCGAACCGCCCCTGCGGGCCTACGCCCAGCCAGGTGCCGCCGGCCTCCAGGTCGCGCCCGGCATATACCCCGGGTGCATCCTCCCAGGCCGCCAGAGCCTGTGTGGGGCGGGCATAGAATTCATCGCGGTTGGCCGCCACGATCAGCGGCAGGGCATGCCCCGGCCGCCAGGCGAATACGATCAGGCACATCGGTCGGGCCTCTGGTTTTTTTCCACTGTACCCACACCGGCAGGGCGGATCCAACCTGACACATAGTTCACTAGAGCCCCGAGCCCGGCTTCCGTTACCATGCCGCTTTGTTTTCTCGGGGAAGACGAATGGAATTCGTGCTCTATCTGCTGTTGGGCGCCTGCGCCGGTGTGCTGGCCGGGTTGTTCGGCGTGGGCGGCGGTATCATCATCGTACCGGTGCTGGTGTTCAGCTTCACCTTGCAGGGTTTCGATGCCTCCGTGCTGACCCACCTGGCAGTCGGTACGTCACTGGCAACCATCGTCTTCACCTCGATCAATGCCGTGCTCGAGCACCATCGCAAGGGCGCGGTGCAATGGCCGATCTTCGCCTGGATGACCCTCGGCATCCTCCTTGGGGCCGGTATCGGCGCCAAGACCGCCTCGCTGATCCAGGGCCCGCTGCTGCAAAAGATCATCGGCGTGTTCGCACTGGTCATCGCCGCGCAGATGGCCCTGGACCTCAAGCCCAAGGCCAGCCGTGGCATCCCCGGCAAGCCTACGCTAATCGGTGCCGGTGGGGTGATCGGCTGGGCCTCGGCCATTTTCGGCATCGGTGGCGGTTCGCTGACCGTACCGTTCCTGACCTGGCGCAGCCTGCCCATGCAGCAGGCGGTGGCCACGTCCTCTGCATGTGGTCTGCCGATTGCCGTGGCCAGTGCCCTGAGTTTCATGCTGCTGGGCTGGCACGAGGAGCACCTGCCGGCTCACAGCCTGGGTTATGTGTACCTGCCGGCGCTGGTCGGCATTGCCGTGACCAGCATGTTTTTCGCCCGCTTCGGCGCGCGCCTGGCGCACAAGCTGTCGCCACGTTTGTTGAAACGCCTGTTCGCAGCCCTGCTGTTCTGTGTCGGCCTCAGCTTTTTGATTTGAATCGAGAGGAAGTTCCATGCTGCCTTATCCGCAGATAGACCCCGTGGCCGTGGCCATCGGGCCGCTGAAAATCCATTGGTACGGCCTGATGTACCTGGTCGGTATCGGCGGTGCCTGGCTGCTCGCCTCGCGCCGGCTGAACCGCTTCGACCCTACCTGGACGCGCGAAAAGCTCTCCGACCTGGTGTTCTGGCTGTCGATGGGCGTGATCGTCGGTGGTCGGCTGGGCTACGTGCTGTTTTACGACCTGCACGCCTACCTGGCCAATCCGACGCTGATCTTCGAGGTGTGGAAGGGAGGCATGTCGTTCCATGGCGGTTTCATTGGCGTAATGCTGGCGGCCTTGTGGTTCGGCAAGCGCAACAACAAGTCGTTCTTCGAACTGATGGACTTCGTTGCCCCGCTGGTGCCGATCGGCCTGGGGGCCGGGCGCATCGGCAACTTCATCAACGCCGAGCTGTGGGGCAAGGCTACCGACGTGCCATGGGCGATGGTCTTCCCGCCGTTCAGCGACCCGGCGCAGCTGCCGCGTCACCCGTCGCAGCTGTACCAGTTCGCACTCGAAGGTGTGGCGCTGTTCCTGATCCTCTGGGCGTTCTCGCGCAAGCCGCGGCCGACCATGGCGGTATCCGGCATGTTCGCGCTGTTCTACGGCATCTTCCGTTTCATTGTCGAATTCGTCCGCGTACCGGATGCCCAGCTTGGTTACCTGGCCTGGGGCTGGCTGACCATGGGTCAGATTCTGTGCGTGCCGATGATCCTGGCTGGCCTTGGCCTGATCTGGTGGGCTTATAATCGCAAGCCTACGGCGAAACCCGCCTGATTAATCCCACGGCAGGGGCGATCCCCCTGCCGTTTTTGCTACAGGTAAGCCATGAAACAGTATCTGGACCTGGTCCGCGACGTCATCGAAAACGGTACGCTGCAGGGCAACCGCACCGGCATCCGCACCATCAGCCTGCCTGGCGCCATGCTGCGTTTCGACTTGCAGAAGGGCTTCCCGGCCATCACTACTCGCAAACTGGCGTTCAAGTCGGCGATCGGTGAAATGGTCGGTTTCCTGCGTGGCGTGAAGAACGCCGGTGAATTCCGCGAGCTGGGCTGCAAGGTCTGGGACCAGAACGCCAACGAGAACGCCCAGTGGCTGGCCAACCCGTTCCGCCAGGGCCAGGACGACCTGGGCGAGATCTACGGCGTGCAATGGCGCCAGTGGCCGGGCTACAAGCGCATCCCGCTGAGCAACCCGGCGGCCATCGAAATGGCCGAAAAGGCGGGCTTCCGCCGCATCGCCCAGGACGAGGAGGACGGCGTCGCGTTCGTCATCCTGTACAAGGCCATCGACCAGGTGCGTCAGTGCCTGGATACCATCGCCAACGACCCGGGCAGCCGACGTATCCTGTTCCACGGCTGGAACTGTGCGCAGCTGGACGAGATGGCCTTGCCGCCTTGCCACTTGCTGTATCAGTTCCACCCGAATGTGCAGACCAGGGAAATTTCCCTGACCCTCTACATCCGCTCCAACGACCTGGGCCTGGGTACGCCGTTCAACCTCACCGAAGGCGCGGCGCTGCTGTCGCTGTTCGGCCGCCTGACCGGCTATACCCCGCGCTGGTTCACCTACTTCATCGGCGATGCCCATGTGTATGAGAACCACCTGGACATGCTCTACGAGCAACTCAAGCGTGAGCCGCTTGAAGCACCGAAGCTGGTGATCAGTGACCGCGTGCCGGCGTTTGCCGAGACGGGCAAGTATGAGCCGGAGTGGCTGGAGAAGATCGAACCGAGCGATTTCTGGCTGGAAGGGTATGAGCATCATGCGCCGATGACGGCGCCGATGGCGGTCTGACAGATCTCTATTGCCTGTACCGTCCTCTTCGCGGGTAAACCCGCTCCCACAGGGACCGCACAAAGCTCAGGCCTGTGCAGTACCTGTGGGAGCGGGTTTACCCGCGAAGCTTTTGGCTTAATGCCCGTGGCTTCGCCCCACATGCGAATGCTCGGTATCCGGCACCGATACTGCCCCGTTCGTCTCCAGTTGCTGCAAGATCGCACACTCCGTCCCTTGTGCATTGCAGCGCCGGCGCAGTTCCACCAGCTGTTCCTGCAACGCCACCAAGCCATCGATCCGTGCCTGCACATGCTCGATATGTTCGTCGATCAGTGCATTGACGCTGCCGCACGAATCATCGGGGCTATCGCGCAGGCATAGCAGGCTGCGGATTTCATCCAGGGTCATGTCCAGGGTGCGGCAGTTGCGGATGAAGGTCAGCCGTTCGACGTGGGCCTGGGTGTACACCCGGTAGTTACCGTCGCTACGCGCCGGTTCCGGCAGCAGTTGTTCACGCTCGTAGTAGCGGATGGTTTCCACCGCGCAGTCGGTGGCTTTGGCCAGCTCTCCGATCTTCATCACGAAATTCTCCAGCAAATGGCTTGACCCTATAGTGGCTACAGGGTGTTCACTTGGCAACAGGCTCAAATTAAGGATTAAGGATGACCCCATGAACCAGCCTGTCAGCCACGAACACAAGCACGATCACCACGCCCACAGCTGCTGTGGCAGCGCTGCTGCGCCAGCCCTGGTCCAGCTGAGCGAAAAGGCCAGCAGCCACGCCCAGTTCAGCCGTTTCCGAATCGAGGCCATGGACTGCCCTACCGAGCAGACCCTGATCCAGGACAAGCTGGGCAAGCTGGCCGGTATCGAGCAACTGGAATTCAACCTGATCAACCGTGTGCTTGGCGTGCGCCACACCCTGGTTGGCACCGCTGAAATCGAGCAGGCCATCGACAGCCTGGGCATGAAAGCCGAGCCGCTGGGCGCCGAAGACGATGGCACTGCCAGCGCACCACAAGTGGCCAAGACCCGCTGGTGGCCGCTGGCGCTGTCCGGTATTGCCGCGATCGCCGCCGAAATCGTGCACTTTGCCGCACTAGCGCCGGAGTGGGTGGTAGCGGCGCTGGCGCTGGCAGCGATCCTCGGCTGTGGCCTGGGTACCTACAAGAAGGGCTGGATCGCCCTGAAAAACCGCAACCTCAACATCAACGCGCTGATGAGCATTGCCGTGACTGGCGCGGTGCTGATCGGCCAGTGGCCGGAAGCGGCCATGGTGATGGTGCTGTTCACCGTCGCCGAGCTGATCGAAGCCCGTTCGCTGGACCGCGCACGCAACGCCATTGGTGGCCTGATGCAGCTTACCCCGGACATGGCCACCGTGCGCCAGGCCGATGGCCAGTGGCGAGAAGTGGAGGTGCGGGAGGTAGCCATCGATGCCCTGGTGCGGGTACGCCCCGGCGAACGCATTGGCCTGGACGGTGAGGTGACCAGCGGGCAATCCAGTGTCGATCAGGCACCGATAACCGGCGAAAGCCTGCCTGTGGAAAAGGCTGTGGGCGACAAACTGTTTGCCGGGACCATCAACCAGGCAGGGGCGCTGGAGTTCCGCGTTACCGCTGCTGCCGGGCAATCGACCCTGGCGCGGATCATCAAGGCCGTCGAGGAAGCGCAAGGCGCGCGGGCGCCTACCCAGCGTTTCGTTGACCGCTTCTCGCGCATCTACACCCCGGTGGTGTTCGCCATTGCCCTGGCTGTTGCGGTGATACCGCCGCTGTTCATGGCCGGTGCCTGGTTCGACTGGGTCTATCGCGCCCTGGTGCTGCTGGTGGTGGCCTGCCCATGCGCCCTGGTGATCTCGACCCCGGTGACCATTGTCAGCGGCCTGGCCGCCGCTGCGCGCAAGGGTATCCTGATCAAGGGTGGTGTGTACCTGGAAGGCGGGCGCCAGCTGGACTTCCTGGCCCTGGACAAGACCGGCACCATCACCCATGGCAAGCCGGTGCAGACCGACGCCAAGGTACTGGAGCCGCTGTTCGAAGGCCGTGCGCAAGCCCTGGCCGCCAGCCTGGGCGAGCGTTCGGACCACCCGGTTTCCCGAGCCATTGCCCAGTTCGGCAAGGAGCAAGGCCTGGCCTTGAGCGAGGTCGATGACTTCGCCGCGCTGGCCGGGCGCGGCGTGCGCGGCACCATCGCGGGTGAGGTTTACCACCTGGGTAACCACCGTCTGGTCGAGGAGCTGGGGCTGTGCTCGCCCGAGCTCGAGGCCCAGCTGGATGCGCTGGAACGCCAGGGCAAGACCGTTGTGCTGCTGCTCGACCGCTCCGGCCCGTTGGCGCTGTTCGCCGTGGCCGACACGGTCAAGGAAAGCAGTCGCCAGGCCATCGCCGAGTTGCACGAGTTGGGCATCAAGACTGTCATGCTGACCGGTGACAATCCACATACTGCCCAGGCCATCGCCACCGTGGTGGGTATCGACCGCGCCGAAGGCAACCTGCTGCCTGCCGACAAGCTCAAGAGCATCGAAGCCCTGTACGCACAGGGCCATCGGGTGGGCATGGTCGGTGATGGCATCAACGACGCCCCGGCCCTGGCCCGCGCCGAGATCGGTTTTGCCATGGCGGCGGCCGGTACCGATACCGCCATCGAGACGGCCGATGTGGCGCTGATGGACGACGACTTGCGGAAAATCCCGGCCTTCGTCAGGCTGTCGCGCCAAAGTGCGGCGATCCTCATGCAGAACATCGTTCTGGCGTTGGGCATCAAGGCGATATTCCTGGCGTTCACCTTTGCCGGCATGGCCACCATGTGGATGGCGGTGTTCGCCGACATGGGCGTGAGCCTGCTGGTGGTGTTCAACGGCTTGCGCCTGTTGCGCAAATAGAGGACGTGCATGCTGAGTTCGGAGCTGAAAGCCTTCTACATGGTGGCCCGTCTGGGCAGCATCACCCTGGCGGCGAAGAAGCTCGGGCTCAGCCAGCCCACGGTGACCACGCAGATCCGCAACCTGGAAGGCCAATACGCCGTGGAGCTGTTCTACCGCGGCGGGCGCCGCCTGGTGCTGAGCGAGGAGGGCGTGCGCCTGCTGCCGATGGTCAAGGCACTGTTGCAGCAGGAGGCCGACATCGAGTTCGAACTGCGCAACAGCGGCAAGGCCCAGGGCAGCCTGCGCATTGCGGCCACGGCGCCTTACTACATTCTCGACCTGGTGAAGATCTACCGCGAACGCCTGCCGCAGGTGGAAGTGGCGGTGGAAATCGGCAACTCGCAGCAGGTGCTGGAGATGCTCGAGGACTACCGGGTGGATATCGCCGCTTCGTCGCAACTGGTGGAGGACGCCCGATTGGTACGGCGGGTGCTGGGGACTGACCCGTTGGTGGTGGCGGTGCATCGCAACCACCCGTTGGCTCATCGCCAGACGGTATCGATTGAGGTGGTGGCCGGGCACTGCCTGTTGATGCGCGAGAAGGGCTCGACCACACGCAAGCTGACCGAGCAGATGATGCAGGAGGCCGGGGTGAAGGCCGGAGCCTTGCTGGAAATTGGCAGCCGCGAGTCGATCCGCGAGGCGGTGCTGCGCAATATCGGCATCAGCGTGATTGCCCGGCATGAGGTGCCGCACAACCCCGAGTTGCGGGTGCTGGCGTTGGAGAATGCACCGGTGATGCATGAGTACCTGTATTGCCTGAAGGAAAGGCGCCAGGCCCGGTTGCCGGCGGCCTTCCTTGGGGTGGCGCAGGAAGTGGCCGGTTCACACTTCTAGATTTGTGTTGGTTTCTTCGCGGGTAAACCCGCACCCACAGGTACTGCACAGCCTTCAGATGCGACGCGATCCCTGTGGGCGGGTTTACCCGCGAAGAGGCCCTCTCAGGCCACTACAAAATCTGCCTATACCACTATCACCCGCTTTTGCCCTAAAGCCACAGAACCTTCGCACAGCCTTCCTAGCATGGCCCCCATCTCTTCGATGAGGCCCTGCCATGAACCACACCGCCTCCGGCGCACAGATGAAAGTGCGCAACATCTACAAGCGCTTCGGCGCCTTCACGGCGCTCAACGATGTCTCGCTGGACATCGCCGCCGGCGAACTGGTGTGCCTGCTCGGCCCGTCCGGCTGCGGCAAGACCACGTTGCTGCGCTGCATCGCCGGCCTGGAGCGCCAGGACCGGGGTACGTTGTACATCGGCGAGCGCGATATCTCCGAGCTGCCACCCCAGGCCCGTGACTACGGCATCCTGTTCCAGTCCTACGCGCTGTTCCCCAACCTCACCGTCGAAGCCAACATCGCCTACGGCCTGAGCGGCAGTGGCCGCGAGCAGGCCCGCCAGCGGGTGGCCGAAATGCTTGAACTGGTAGGCCTTTCTGGCAGCGAGAAAAAATACCCCGGTCAGCTTTCCGGCGGCCAGCAGCAGCGTGTGGCCCTGGCCCGCGCGCTGGCACCGTCGCCGTCGTTGCTACTGCTCGACGAGCCCATGTCGGCTCTGGACGCCCGGGTGCGCGAGCACCTGTGCACCGAACTGCGCCAGTTGCAGCGCCAGCTGGGTATCACCACGCTGATGGTCACCCACAACCAGGACGAGGCCATGCTGATGGCCGACCGCATTGCGGTGATGAACAACGGCCAGGTCGAGCAGTACGCCACCCCGCAGGAAATCTATGACCAGCCGGCCACGCCGTTCGTTGCCGAGTTCGTCGGCCAGGGCAACTGGTTGCCATTCCAGCGCAGCAGTGACAGCCATGCCTTTGTCGGCGGCATGAACATGCGCCTGGCACCGGGGTCGGCCCGGGCCAGCAGCGGTCGGTTGTTCTGTCGCCCGGAGGCGATCACGGTCAACCCGGTGGTGCACGAAGAAAACCTGTTCCCGGCCATGGTCCGGGAAATCACCTTCCTCGGTAACCGCTGCCGCATGAGCTTCGAGCTCAAGGCCCTGCCTGGCCATGCATTGCTGGCGGAACTGGCCCCCGAGGCCATGCCGCGTCTGGGCTCGCAGGACATCTGGGTGGCGCTGCCGCCGCAGAGCCTGCAGGTGTTTGCCTGATATGGCCGCGCCAATGTCCCTGCCGCTGAGCCAGGCCAAAGCCGCGCCGCGTGCTGGCGTCGATCTGGGTGACCGGTTGTTCGTCGTCGGCGGCAAGAGCCTGCTGCTGGTCCTTCTGGTGCTGGCGGTGCTGATGCCGCTGCTGGCGATCTTCTGGCGCGGTTTCAGTGCCGAAGCGGGCCAGGGTGGCGGCATGTTGGCAGCCCGCGAACTGTTCGCCAGTGAAAACTTCCACTGGCTACTGGGCAACAGCCTGTCGGTGGCCTTCACCGTGGCGGCCATCGTGGTGCCGCTGGCCTATCTGTTCGCTTATGCCCTGCAACGCACGCTGATTCCGGCTAAAGGCCTGTGGCGGGGGATTTCGCTGCTGCCGCTGCTCGCACCGTCGATGCTGCCGGCCATTGCCCTGGTCTACCTGTTCGGTAACCAGGGGCTGCTGCGCGGGTTGCTCAGCGATAACATCTATGGCTTCTGGGGCATTGTGCTGGGCGAGGCCATCTACACCTTTCCGCATGCCCTGATGATCCTGCTGTCGGCGCTGTCGCTGGCCGATGCACGCCTGTTCGACGCAGCGTCCAGCATGGGTGCCGGCCCTTGGCGAGCGTTCACCAGCATCACCTGGCCGGCTACGCGCCAGGCAGTATTCGCAGCGTTCTGCCTGGTGTTCACCCTGACCATCACCGACTTCGGTGTACCGGTCGTGGTCGGTGGCGACTATCAGGTGCTGGCGCTGGAAGCCTACAAGGCGGTGGTCGGCCAGCAACAGTTCGGCCGTGGTGCGCTGATCGGCATGGTGCTGCTGTTGCCGGCGCTGTTCAGCTTTACCGTCGATGCCTGGCTGCGCCGGCGTCAGGGCGAGGCCATGAGCGGCCGTGCCCAGGTGTTCGAGCCCAAGCCGTCGCGGCGGCGTGATGCCTGCTTCCTGATGATCGTGCTACTGGTGTGCGCGGCGTTGCTGCTGGTGATCGGCATGGCGGTGTACTCGTCGCTGGTCACGTTCTGGCCCTACAACCTGTCGTTGTCGCTGCGTCATTACATGTTCGAGGACACCGCCGGTGGCGGCTGGCTGGCCTACCGCAACAGCGTGACCATGGCCATCGGCACTGCGCTGATCGGCAGCATCGTGATCTTCACCTGTGCCTACCTGATGGAGAAGACCCAGGGCCAACGCCTGCTCAACCAGGCGCTGCGCCTGCTCAGCTTCATCCCCATGGCCGTGCCGGGCCTGGTGCTGGGGCTGGGCTACGTATTCTTCTTCAACCTGAACGGCAACCCGCTGCATGTGTTCTACGGCGGCATGGGGCTGCTGGTGGTGTGCACCATCGCCCACTACCTGACCACCGCGCAGATGACCGCGACCACCGCCCTGCGCCAGCTCGACGGCGAATTCGAGGCCGCTGCGCTGTCGCTGAAGGCGCCGTTGTACAGGCACTTCCTGCAGGTGACCGTGCCGATCTGCCTGCCTGCGCTGCTGGACATCATCCGCTACCTGTTCGTCTCGGCGATGACCACCGTGTCGGCGGCGATCTTCCTGTACAGCCCCGACACCATCCTGGCTGCCGTCGCGGTGCTGAACATGGACGACGCCGGCAACGTCGGTGGTGCCGCCGCCATGTCCACTTTGATCCTGCTGACCAGTGCCGGCGCTTCACTGCTGCTGGCCGCAGCCTCACGCGGCGTGCTGCGCCGCTCCCAAGCCTGGCGCCAACGCGCCGCGACCGTCTGACCTGTAAGGAACCAACCCATGTACAAGCACCTTGCACTTGCCGCTGCCGTTTCCGCCGTGTACAGCCTGCAGGCTTCGGCCGCTGGTACCCAGCTGACGGTCTACACCGCCCTGGAAGCCGAACAGCTGAAGAGCTACAAGCAGGCCTTCGAGAAGGCCAACCCGGGCATCGAGATCAAGTGGGTCCGTGACTCCACCGGCATCATCACCGCCAAGCTGCTGGCCGAGAAAGACCGCCCGCAAGCCGACGCGGTATGGGGCCTGGCCGCGTCGAGCCTGGCCATCCTCGACCAGAACGGCATGCTCGAAGCCTATGCACCGAAGGACCTGGGCAAGATTGCCGCCAACTACCGCGACGCTGCCAACCCGCCAGCCTGGGTTGGAATGGACGTGTGGGCCGCGACCATCTGCTTCAATACCATCGAGGCCGAGAAGCAGGGGGTGAGCAAGCCGGTCAGCTGGCAGGACCTGACCAAGCCCGAGTACAAGGGCAAGATCGTCATGCCGAACCCGGCCTCGTCCGGCACCGGCTTCCTGGATGTCAGTGCCTGGCTGCAGACCTTTGGCGAGCCACAGGGTTGGGCGTACATGGATGCGCTGCACCAGAACATCGGCCAGTACGTTCATTCCGGTTCCAAGCCGTGCAAGCTGGCAGCAGCGGGTGAATTCCCGATTGGCATCTCGTTCGAGTACCCGGCAGTGCAGCTCAAGCGCCAGGGTGCGCCGCTGGACATCGTGCTGCCGAAGGAAGGCCTGGGTTGGGAGATCGAGGCGACTGCGGTGATCAAAGGCTCGCCAAAAGCGGATGCGGCCAAGCGCCTGGCTGATTTCTCGGCAAGCCCGGCGGCCATGGAACTGTACAAGGAGAACTTCGCCGTGCTGGCCGCACCGGGCATTGCCAAGCCGCAGACCGAACTGCCGGCGGACTATGAACAGCGCCTGATCAAGAACGACTTTGCCTGGGCCTCGAAGAACCGTGACCAGATCCTGGCCGAGTGGCGCAAGCGCTATGACGGCAAGTCGGAGAAGGTGGCTCAGCAGTAACCTGCACCGGCCCCTTCGCAGCACAAGGCTGCTCCTACAGGTCGGCGACAACCTGTAGGAGCAGCCTTGTGCTGCGAAGAAGCCACCACCAGATCAAGCCAGGAGAAGACGGTGATGCCCACCCCAGCCCAGGGGATGAGCGGGCCAAGGTGGTCGGGATGGCGGTGAATGACCTGGATGGGTTGAAGCAGAAGGCTTTGGCATTGCTTTGATATGTGGGCTGCCTGTGCCGGCCTCTTCGCGGGTGAACCCGCTCCCACAGGAATAGTGCACATCTCAAGGAATGTGGATACCTGTGGGAGCGGATTTACCCGCGAAGAGGCCAGACTTGCTGATCAAAACTGTGAAACCAGAGCCTCCAGCTGTTCCTGCCGCTCAGCCTGATTCAGCTTCGCCCCAGGGTTCAGGGTGGACCACTGTGGATGCGCCCGCGCCTTGCTCAGCGCCTCCGGCAACTTGCCCTCTCGCCAGGCCTTCTCATCCAGCTCACCCAGGCGAATGCTGTCCTGCGCTGCATGCCCGCGGTTTTCCAGCGCCACCAGCAACTGCTGCTGACGCAAGGCCAGCAACCGCAATACCGTATCATCCACGGTCAGCTCGCGCTTGCCCTTGAGCTTGCCCATCAACCGTGAACCATAGTTGCGCGCCGTCTGCAGCGCACCGCCAGCAATCGCCCCGGCCAGGGCGGCAGCTCCCAGGGTCAGGCCGCCGACCAGCAGGTCCACCCCGGCACCTGCTGCAGCACCGGCAGCCACTCCACTGCCCAGGCGCACGCCCAGCAGCTTCAAGGTTTCGGGGTTGAACAGGTCATCGCCCCAGCGGCCATCCAGCAACGGCAGGTCACTGGCATGGGCGTCCTCGCGGCGGAAGGCATACAGCTTCAGCAATGCCTCGACGCAGCGTTGTTCGCGCTGGCGCACCTCTTGCCGCAATGCCTCGATAGCCTGGGCTTCGGCAGTCGGTTCGGCCTCGACGCTGCGTCGGCAGGCGGCGCAGTCCAGCAGCAGCTCGGCAATCAGGCGCTTGCCGCTGTGCCGACGCGCCAGGCGCTGGGCCTGCTGATCGTCGATCAGCCGCTGCAGGGCCGGGCGGGCGTCTTCCAGCAGCAGGGCCAGGCTTTCGTACAAACGGCGCTCGCCATCCTCTGGCGGGGCCACGCTGTCGAACCGCACCAACGCGTGAAGCCCAAGCCTGGCAAGGGCTTCACGCCATTGCGGCTCGCGGTGCTGATGGCTGGCGACGAAATTGAGTACCGGTAGCAGCGGCTTGCCGCAGCTGGCCAGTACTTCCAGTTCATCGCGGTATTTGGCCAGCACCGGTTCGCGGGCGTCGATCACATACAAGCCGGCATTGCTGGCCAGCAGTTGGCGCAGCACCTTGGCCTCCTGCTCGAAACGCTGGCGTGCCTCGCTGCCTTGCAGAAAGCGCTCGAGGCGGGCCGGGCCGTCCAGGCGCTCGCCCGGGCGTTCCAGGCGTTCGAGGTAGTCGAGCAGGGCGATGGCGTCTTCCAGGCCCGGGGTGTCATACAGCTCCAGCAAGGGATCGCCGTCCACCGACAGCCGCGCACCTTCAACATGGCGGGTGGTGCTGGGGCGGTGGGAGACCTCACCAAAGCCGACGTCGCGGGTCAGGGTGCGCAGCAGCGAGGTCTTGCCGACGTTGGTATGGCCGACCACTGCCAGTTTCAGGGGCTCAGTCATGGCCATGCTCCAGCCAGGTCAGCGGCGAGGTATCGGCATGCACCAGGCCAAGGCGGTCGAGGGCTTCGTGCCAGTCGCCCAGGCGCTGGGCGTCCAGGGCTTCGCCTGGTGCGGCCTGCAGTAACCAGATGCGGGTTGCGCCGGCGTTGCGTGCCAGTTCGGCGAGCAACGCCAGGCTGCCACGATCGGGCGAGCGGCGCGGGTCGCAGGCGATGGCCAGGCGTGCCGGCGGGAAGCGGCTGAGCTGTTCGAGCAGGCGGTTGCGCGATTCACGGCTGTCGAGTACGCCGGCACTGGTCACGCTTTTCGGCAGGGCGGGTGGCCAGGGGCGCTGGTCGTCCAGCTCCAGGCCGACCAGCAGGGCACCGCTGCTGCCGCTTTCCAGCTGGCCTGCGGCAAACTGCGGCAAGGCTTCGGGCGCGGCATCCTGTACGCCGATGCGCTCGCTGCGTGGCATCAGTGCTTCACGCAGCTGCGCGTAGCCGGGCAGGCTGAGGTCCAGCGCCAGGCGTTGGCGGCCTCGGCGCCAGTGCCACAGGCACAACCCGGCCAGCAGCAGGCGCGGTAGCAGGCCGTACACCAGCACCACGCCAAGCAGCCAGCTGGCCCAGGCCTGGCGCGCCACGTCCAGGGCCGGCTGGCTGTTGCCACTGGCACGGATCATGGTTTCGTCGGGTACCGTGAAGCCCAGGACAGAGGGCAGCGCGCCCAGCGCCTGGGTCAGGTGGATGAAAGGGTCGGCGGCGAGCAGGGTGGTTTCCCAGACAAAGCCATAGCGCCGGGTCGCCAGCAAGGCCAGCAGCATGCCCAGCGCGGTCACCATGGCCAGAAGCCACAGGCCATGTACCAGCAGGCCGAGCAGCCAGCGGTTGAGGCGTTGGCGTTGCAGTAGTACCAGCAGCGCTGGCGCCAGGTGTGCGGCTTTGGCATCACGGGCAAAGCGTTCGCTCAGCCACAGCCACAGGCGGCCCAAACCCGCGCCATGCTCGCCGCTCACGGCAAAGCCGATGGCCCAGCCCAGCAGCATCAGCAGGTTCAGCCCGAGCAGGCTGCCCAGCGCCCAGAACACATTCACCGGGCGTTGCCCGTCGCCCAGGGCGGCCAGTGTCAGCCCCGCGCCGCTGAGCACGGCCAGCAGCAGCAAGGCCAGCAGCGCCAGGCGTGCGCCCTGCTTCCAGTGGCGCAGGGCGGTGCTGATGCCGTCGCGTTCGGCCAGGAACAGCGCACGGGTTTCGATGCGAGCGGCCAGGTCACCGCCTGCCTGGCGGGCGCGGCGGTTGGCTTCCCGGTCCTCCAGGGGGCCGGCATGTTCCTCGCGCAGGCGTACCGCTTCGGTGAGCCAGCGCTTGTCCAGTGAAGTCGGTGCAGTCACAAGGTCTTCCATTGCACAGGTCAGGGCAGAAGCATAACCCACACGCCCGGTGCTATCCTCGCTGGCATGAATACATCACTCCCCCTCAGCCTGATCGCGGCTCACGCCGAGAACCGCGTGATCGGCATCGACAACTCCATGCCCTGGCATTTGCCGGGGGACTTCAAGTACTTCAAGGCCACTACCCTGGGCAAGCCGATCATCATGGGGCGCAAGACCTGGGACTCGCTGGGCAGGCCCTTGCCCGGGCGGTTGAATATCGTGGTCAGCCGGCAGGCAGGGCTGGAACTGGCGGGGGCCGAGGTGTTTGGTTCGCTGGAAGAGGCGCTGGTGCGGGCCGAGCAGTGGGCGCGTGAGCAGGGCGTCGATGAGCTGATGCTGATTGGCGGGGCGCAGCTGTATGGGCAGGCGCTGGAGAAAGGGCTGGTCAGCCGCATGTACCTGACGCGGGTCGAGTTGTCGCCGGAGGGGGATGCCTGGTTCCCTGAGTTCGATCGGGGGCAGTGGAAGCTGGTGTCGAGCGAGGCGCAGGCTGAGGAAGGCAAGCCTCGGTATCACTTCGAGGTCTGGAACAAGGTTTGAGATTGCCGGGGCTGCCTTGCAGCCCTTTCCGACCGGTCCGGCGCTCAGATGAGCAGCTTGATGATCAATGCGGTGACAGTAGCCACCGTGGTGACGAAACCGACGGCGATGGCAACCGGGTACCAGAAGGTTTCGCGGGTCATTTTGCCGGCTTCAGCATTCAGCTTGCGTGTCTCGGCCATCAACTTATCCACTTCGACGCGGATCTTGGCAACCTCAACGCGGATTTTTTCGGCTTCTGCCTGGGTCATGTCGTACTGCTGCATGGTGGTTCCTTTCCATCGGCGCATTCGCTAGCCCGGCTGTCAGTATAGCAACGCCAATAGCCAGCTATTGCTTGCTTCCCATGCCATTGCGTTACTGGATATTGGGGCCGCATAGCGACCCCTTCCTTATCAGGAATGGCTCAGCTCGGCATGTTCATCGCCAGCCAGCACATCCTTGTCGGTCTCTTTCAGCAGTTGGCTGGTCACCACCCCTGCGGTCATCGAACCGTTCACGTTCAACGCCGTACGGCCCATGTCGATCAGCGGCTCCACCGAAATCAGCAACGCCACCAGCTCAACCGGCAAGCCCATGGCCGGCAGCACGATCAGCGCGGCGAAAGTAGCGCCCCCACCTACGCCGGCAACCCCTGCCGAACTCAGGGTGACGATGGCCACCAAGGTGGCGATCCACAGCGGGTCGAAGGTATCGATGCCCACCGCCGGTGCCACCATCACCGCCAGCATGGCGGGATAGAGGCCGGCGCAGCCGTTCTGGCCAATGGTGGTACCGAACGATGCACTGAAGCTGGCGATCGATTGCGGTACGCCCAGGCGGCGGGTTTGCGCTTCGATGTTCAGCGGAATGCTGGCGGCGCTGGAGCGGCTGGTGAAGGCGAAGGTCAGCACCGGCCACACCTTGCGGAAGAAACGCAGCGGGCTCACGCCGGTGGCGGCGAGGATAACGCCGTGCACCACGAACATCAGCGCCAGGCCCAGGTACGATACCACCACGAAGCTGCCCAGCTTGAGGATGTCTTCCATGTTGGAGCTGGCCACCACCTTGGTCATCAGCGCCAGCACGCCATATGGGGTCAGCTTCATCACCACTCGCACCAGGCGCATCACCCAAGCCTGCAGGGTATCGATGGCCGACAGCGCGCGCTCGCCTTTCTCGGCATCGTCCTTGATCAACTGCAGCGCAGCCAGGCCGAGGAACACGGCAAAGATCACCACGCTGATGATCGAGGTCGGCTTGGCCCGTGCCAGGTCACCTACCGGGTTGCTGGGGATGAACGACAGCAGCAGTTGCGGGATGTTGAGGTCGGCGACCTTGCCGGCGTAGTCGCTGTGGATAACCTGCATGCGTGCGCTTTCCTGGGCACCGGCCACCAGGCCTTCGGCGCTGAGGCTGAACAGGTTGGTCAGGACGATGCCGATCAGCGCGGCGATGGCGGTGGTCAGCAGCAGGGTGCCGATGCTCAGCACGCTGATGCGGCCCAGCGACGAGGCATTGTGCAGGCGTGCCACGGCGCTGAGGATCGAGGCGAAGATCAGCGGCATGACAATCATCTGCAACAGGCCGACGTAGCCGTTGCCGACCAGGTCGAGCCAGGCGATGGTGGCCTTGAGCACGGGATGGCCAGCGCCATAGATGGTATGCAGGGCCAGGCCGAATACCACGCCCAGCACCAGGCCCAGCAATACTTTCTTGGCCAGGCTCCAGTCGGTGCGGCGGGTTTGTGCCAGGCCCAGCAACAGGGCCAGGAACGCCAGCAGGTTAAGGGACAGCGGCAGGTTCATTGAAGCTCCAGCAGAAAAAAGCAGAAGAGGCATCGCCTCTGTGAGCGATTGCGAACGGAAATGCTAACAGCCTGAAAACAAACGAATTTATACACAAATGGAATGTGTATAGTCGTTTATGGAATAACGATGTGTCGCGGATTGCAATGAACACGGCGTTTGCAGCTGCCTGGAGGTCGTTATCGAGGGCTGCCGGCGGGGTTGGTTGCACTAGCGTTTGCGGGTCATTCCAGGAGATTCGCACATGAAGTTTGCTCCGAAAGCCGTCGCCGTCGGCCTGTCCCTGCTGTTCAGTATCGAAACCTTCGCCACCGAGCTCAAGCACTGGCCTGCCGAGGCCGCCAGGCAGCTCGACAGCATGATCGCCGCCAATGCGAACAAGGGTAACTACGCGGTGTTCGACATGGACAACACCAGCTACCGTTATGACCTTGAAGAGGCTTTGCTGCCGTTCATGGAAAACAAGGGGTTGCTGAGCCGCGACAAGCTCGACCCGTCGTTGAAGCTGATGCCGTTCAAGGACACCGCCGAGCATAAGGAAAGCCTGTTCAGCTACTACTACCGGCTGTGCGAAGTTGACGACATGGTCTGCTACCCGTGGGTGGCCCAGGTGTTTTCCGGTTTTACCCTGCAGGAGCTGAAGGTGCAGGTGGATGAGATGATGGCTTCCAGCAAGCCAATCCCCAGCACCTACTACGAAGGCGACCAGGTCAAGACCATCGAGGTACAGCCGCCCAAGGTCTTCAAGGGCCAGGCCGAGCTGTACAACAAGCTGATGGAGAACGGTATCGAGGTCTATGTGGTTTCGGCGGCCTCCGAAGAACTGGTGCGTATGGTCGCGTCGGACCCTAAGTACGGCTACAACGTGAAACCGCAAAATGTGATTGGCGTAAGCCTGCTGCTGAAGGACCGCGCCAGCGGCCAGCTGACCACCGCGCGCAAGCAGATCAGTGCCGGGCATTACGATGCCAAGGCCAACCAAGGGCTGGAGCTGACTCCATACCTGTGGACCCCGGCCACCTGGATGGCGGGCAAGCAGGCGGCGATCCTGACCTATATCGATGAGTGGAAGAAGCCGGTGCTGGTGGGCGGCGACACGCCGACCAGCGATGGCTACATGCAATTCCATGGGGTGGATGTGGGCAAGGGCGGCATTCATCTGTGGATAAACCGCAAGGCCAAGTACATGGACCAGATGAACGGGATGATCGCCAAGAACGCGGCGGCGCAGGCCAAGGAAGGGCTACCGGTGACGGCGGACAAGAACTGGGTGATCGTGACACCGGAGCAGATCCAGTAACGGGACCTATCAGCCGTTGCGGCCCACAACGACAGTCCGGGCCGCTTCCTGATCAATGTTCTGCGCCAGCAAGGTCACTGCTTCGATGGCGCTTGCACGGATGCTGGCCCCCAAAGGGCCAAGCGTCTGCTCGACCACGACACTGTGCACCTGGTTTATCCCGACGAAGCGAAACCACGTATCGATGAAGGGTTTTTCCAGGCCAAAAGCATGGTCGGGGGTCTGTGAGTCAGGGCCATAACCTAGTCCGCGGGAGTAGATTGCAACAGCTCGACGTCCGCCCAACATGCCATTCAACCCTTGCTCATCGAAGGTGAACAAAACGCCTTTGTGCGAAATTGCGTCGATCAGATGCTTGAGCTTGTACGGGATGCCGAAATTCCACAGTGGTACGCTGAACACCAAGGTATCAGCCTGGTGGAACCGTTCAGCGAGTGTCTTGATCTGCTCCCATGCCGCGACCTGGGCGGTCGACAGTGGGGCATCGGCAAGCCCTGCGTACTTTGCCGCGAGCAAAGCGCCATCCACTTCAGGGAGCTCGCACTCCCAAGGGTCAAGGCAGTCAATCTCCACGGCTTTGCGCTTGGCCAATGCCGTCAGGAACACTTCTGCAATCTGAGTGGAAACGGACCGCTCTCCTCTCGGTGAGGCACAAACATACAAGATACGTTCAACCATGGGGCTTCTCCTTGGCAGCGTTGGTGGCACTTCCCCTGGCGTTCGGCCGCACAGGTGCTTGGCGCAAAGTCTGATTCAGAATGATTAATCATAGAAATGATGTATGCTCTGCATATTGAGTGAGATAGGTGATTAATCCGTGTTCGATACTGTGCTTTTGCGTAGCTTGCTTGCCGTTGCTGACAACGGTGGTTTCACGCGCGCGGCGCAGAGACTGCACCTTACGCAGTCGGCGATCAGTGCTCACATCAGGCGGCTTGAGAGCGAAGCTGGGCACAAATTGCTGGAGCGCACCACCCGTTCGGTCAGCCTGACGCCAGCGGGCGCCCGGCTGGCAGGCTATGCCCGCACTATTCTGGCGCTGCACGATGATGCTCGCGCGAGCCTTGGCGTAGGCCGTCGGGTTTCAGGCATGGTATTTGTGGGGTTGAGCGAGGAAATGGTGAAAGCCCCCATCATCGACTGCCTGCGTCGATTCTCGGTGGCACACCCCGATGCAGAGATTTCCCTGAAAGTCGGCCTGACCGGGGAACTGCTTGCGCTCATGCAATCGGGTGGGCTCGATATTGTGTTGGGGAGACGCTGCGGCGATGAAGAGCGTGGCGAACTGCTTTGGTCCGAGCCGTTGATCTGGGCGAAAGGGCCGGTTGCGCTGATCACCGATGATGCAGCCATCCCAATACCCCTGGCGGTGTTTTCCGATCAATGCCCCTACCGTGCTGCCGCCATCGAAGCCCTGGCGCGTGCGGGGCGACAATGGCGGATCGTTTGCCAGAGCCCAAGTGCCGGGGGGCTGATAACTGCCGTCAGCGGTGGGCTGGGTGTAACGCCAGTCACCCGGTCGTCCGCACTGGCTTCAGGTTTACAGGAGGTGCCAACGTTGCCGCCACTTCCTCAAGCGCAGTTCATTTTGACTTCGACGGCGAAGTCGAAGCGTTCAGTTGCACTGCTGCTGGCGCAATTGCGCCAATGTGCTGCGAGGGGGGAGCTTTGACTCAGCAGTTCTTCACAGCCATAAAAAACCGGCGCACAAGGCGCCGGCTTTTCAAACGCTAGGAAGTCTTACAGCCCTTCGAGCATCGCCTTGTTACGCACAGCACCCTTGTCGGCACTGGTCGCCAGCAAGGCATAGGCCTTCAGCGCGGTGGTCACCTTGCGTGGGCGTACTTCAGCCGGTTTCCAGCCCTTCTTGTCCTGCTCGACGCGGCGCTCGGCCAGCTCCTCGTCGCTGACCTGCAGGTTGATCGAGCGGTTAGGAATGTCGATCAGGATCTTGTCGCCGTCGCGCACCAGGCCGATGGCGCCACCAGCGGCGGCTTCCGGCGAGGCGTGGCCGATCGACAGACCCGAGGTACCGCCCGAGAAGCGGCCGTCGGTGAGCAGTGCACAAGCCTTGCCCAGGCCCTTGGACTTCAGGTACGAGGTCGGGTACAGCATTTCCTGCATGCCCGGGCCACCTTTCGGGCCTTCGTAGCGGATGATCACGATGTCGCCAGCCTTCACTTCGTCGGCGAGGATGCCGCGTACGGCGCTGTCCTGGCTCTCGAAGATCTTAGCGGTGCCTTCGAATACATGGATCGACTCGTCGACACCGGCGGTTTTCACCACGCAGCCATCCAGCGCGATGTTGCCGTACAGCACGGCCAGGCCGCCTTCTTGCGAGTAGGCGTGCTCGACACTGCGGATGCAGCCTTCGGCGCGGTCCAGGTCCAGGCTCGGCCAGCGGGTCGACTGGCTGAACGCGGTCTGGGTCGGGATGCCGGCAGGGCCTGCCTTGAAGAAGGTGTGCACGGCTTCGTCATCGGTCTGGGTGATGTCCCACTTGGCGATGGCCTCTTCCATGCTGCGGCTGTGCACGGTCGGCAGGTCGGTGTGCAGCAGGCCGCCACGGGCCAGCGAGCCGAGGATGCTGAAGATGCCGCCGGCGCGGTGCACGTCTTCCATGTGGTACTTCTGGATGTTCGGCGCCACCTTGCACAGCTGCGGCACCTTGCGCGACAGGCGGTCGATGTCACGCAGGTCGAATGCCACCTCGGCTTCCTGGGCGGCGGCCAGCAGGTGCAGGATGGTGTTGGTCGAGCCGCCCATGGCGATGTCGAGCATCATGGCGTTCTCGAACGCCTTGAAGTTGGCGATGTTGCGCGGCAGTACCGACTCATCGTTCTCGCCGTAGTAGCGCTTGCACAGCTCGACGATGGTGCGGCCGGCGGTAAGGAACAGCTGCTCGCGGTCGGCGTGGGTGGCCAGGGTCGAACCGTTGCCCGGCAGGGCCAGGCCCAGGGCCTCGGTCAGGCAGTTCATCGAGTTGGCGGTGAACATGCCAGAGCACGAACCGCAGGTCGGGCAGGCGCTGCGCTCGTATTCGGCGACTTTCTCGTCGGAAGCCGAAGAGTCGGCGGCGATGACCATGGCATCGACCAGGTCCAGGCCGTGACTGGCCAGCTTGGTCTTGCCGGCCTCCATCGGGCCGCCAGACACGAAGATTACCGGGATGTTCAGGCGCAGGGCGGCCATCAGCATGCCGGGGGTGATCTTGTCGCAGTTGGAAATGCACACGATGGCGTCGGCGCAGTGGGCGTTGACCATGTACTCCACGGCGTCGGCGATGATCTCGCGGCTTGGCAGCGAGTAGAGCATGCCGTCGTGGCCCATGGCGATGCCGTCATCCACCGCGATGGTGTTGAATTCCTTGGCTACGCCACCGGCACGTTCGATTTCACGGGCGACCAGCTGGCCCAGGTCCTTCAGGTGCACGTGGCCCGGGACGAACTGGGTGAACGAGTTGGCGATGGCGATGATCGGTTTCTTGAAGTCTTCGTCCTTCATCCCGGTGGCGCGCCACAGGGCACGGGCGCCGGCCATGTTGCGGCCCTGGGTGGAAGTCTTGGAACGATAATCAGGCATGAAACACTCCTGGCGGCTTAATCAGGTCACAAATAGGGGAGTGAGCTTCTCTTGTCCTTTGCGCTGCAGGCCGGTTGCCACTGGCACGGATGGGGCCGAAGACCGCGCGGGATCGCCGCGTGCTTGGCCATAGCTCATAAACCCGCCGGGGATGACTGGCGATGAATAGGCCGATTCTACACCGCTGGCGCGGCGAGGGAATGCAGATGTGGATAGCTGGCGGGGAGTTTGCGGCAGGAAAGGGCCGCTGGGCGGCCCTTTTTAGCGGATATCAGCTATTTGGCAGCAACCGGCAGGTGATGCTCTTGATGTAGCGGGTTTCGGCGATGGCCGGGTGTACCGGGTGATCCGGGCCCTGGCCGCCGCGCTCGAGCAGCTGCAGGTTGCGGTCCAGATGGCGGGCGCTGGTCAGCAGGATGTTGTGCAGGTCATCCTCGGGCAGGTGCATGGAGCACGAGGCGCTGACCAGGATGCCATCCTTGGTCAGCATGCGCATGGCCTGCTCGTTAAGGCGGCGGTAGGCCGCTTCGCCGTTTTTCAGGTCTTTCTTGCGCTTGATGAAGGCGGGTGGGTCGGCAATGATCACGTCGAAGCGCTCTTCGGCGGCCTTGAGCTCGCGCAGGGCCTCGAATACGTCGCCTTCGATGCAGGTCAGTTTCTCGCTGATGCCGTTCAGCGCGGCGTTACGCTCCACGCCGTCCAGGGCGAAGCCCGAGGCATCGACGCAGAACACTTCGCTGGCACCGAAGGCACCTGCCTGCACGCCCCAGCCACCGATGTAGCTGAACAGGTCGAGCACGCGCTTGCCTTTCACGTACGGTGCCAGGCGTGCACGGTTCATGCGGTGGTCGTAGAACCAGCCGGTTTTCTGGCCTTCACGCACCGGGGCTTCGAACTTGACGCCATTCTCTTCCAGCGGCACCCAGTCCGGCACTTCGCCATAGACGGTCTCGACATAGCGCTGCAGGCCTTCGGCATCACGCGCGGAGGAGTCGTTCTTGAACAGAATGCCGCTTGGCTTGAGCACCTGTACCAGGGCTGCAATCACGTCGTCCTTGTGCGCTTCCATGGTGGCCGAGGCCAATTGCACTACGAGGATGTCGAAGAAGCGGTCGACCACCAGGCCCGGCAGGAGGTCGGAGTCGCCATAGACCAGGCGGTAGCACGGTTGGTCGAACAGGCGCTGGCGCAGCGACAGGGCGACGTTCAGGCGGTGTACCAGTAGCGACTTGTCCAGCGGCAGCTTGACGTCGCGTGACAGCAGGCGGGCGCAGATCAGGTTGTTCGGGCTCAGTGCGACGATACCTAGCGGCTTGCCGTTGGCCGCCTCGAGAACGGCCTGCTGACCGGCCTGGAAGCCTTGCAGCGGGGTCGCGGTGACGTCGACTTCGTTGCTGTAGACCCACAGGTGGCCGGCGCGCAGGCGGCGGTCGGCATTGGCTTTGAGGCGAAGGCTGGGCAGGGACATGACGTCGCTCCGGGAAAAAAGAGCGGAATTATAACCTGTTGCCTGGCCGCGCGCCCGTTGTGGGAGCAGGCCTGTGCCGGTTAAGTAAAAAATCGCCGCAACCATTCAGTGGTTGGTCCCATTCCGCGTTAGAGGGTTAGAATCGCTGGTCCCGAACGAGTGTGCACGTATGTCCCAAGAACTCAGCGCCGAACAGATCCAGCAAGCCTTGCAAGGCATCACCATCCCGCCGCAACCGCAGATCATGGTCGACCTGCAGTTCGAGCAGTACATGCCTGACCCGGACCTGGAAACCATCGCCAAGCTGATTTCCCAGGACCCGGGCCTCTCGGGCGCCTTGCTCAAGCTGGTCAACTCCCCGCATTTCGGCCTTTCCAACAAGATTGGCTCGATCCAGCGCGCAGTGAACCTGTTGGGCAGCCGTTCAATCATCAACCTGATCAACGCCCAGTCGATCAAGGGCGAGATGACTGACGAGACCATCGTCACCCTCAACCGCTTCTGGGATACCGCCCAGGATGTGGCAATGACCTGCCTCACCCTGGCCAAGCGCACCGGCATTCAGGCGGCGGACGAGGCCTACACCCTGGGCCTGTTCCATGACTGTGGCGTGCCGCTGATGCTCAAGCGCTTCCCCGACTACATGGATGTGCTGGAAGAGGCCTATGCCAAGGCCGACGAGGAAACCCGCGTGGTCGACACCGAAAACAGCGCATTCAACACCAACCATTCGGTGGTCGGGTATTTCACTGCCAAGTCCTGGCGCCTGCCCGAGCACCTCAGCGCGGCCATTTCCAACCACCACAACGCCCTGGCGGTATTCCGCGACGAGAGCTCGCGCAATACCCAGAGCCAGTTGAAAAACCTGTTGGCGGTGCTGAAGATGGCCGAGCACATCTGCGCGTCGTACCGGGTGCTGGGTAACCAGGCCGTGGACCACGAGTGGAATGTGGTAGGCCCGCTGGTGCTCGATTACATCGGTTTGTCGGAATACGATTTCGAAAACCTCAAGCAGAACATTCGCGAGTTGGGCGGGCACTGACGCATGCCGGAATTACCTGAAGTAGAAACCACCCGGCGCGGCATTGCGCCCCACCTGGAAGGGCAGCGCGTCAGCCGTGTGGTGGTGCGTGACAGGCGCTTGCGCTGGCCGATCCCGGAAGACCTGGATGTGCGCCTGTCGGGGCAGCGCATCGTCAGTGTCGAGCGGCGTGCCAAGTACCTGTTGATCAATGCCGAGGTCGGCACCCTGATCAGTCACTTGGGCATGTCAGGCAACCTGCGGCTGGTCGAGCTGGGCTTGCCGGCGGCCAAGCATGAGCACGTGGATATCGAACTGGAGTCGGGGCTGATGCTGCGCTACACCGACCCGCGCCGCTTTGGCGCGATGCTATGGAGCCTGGACCCGCTCAACCACGAACTGCTGCTGCGCCTGGGGCCGGAGCCGCTGACCGACCTGTTCGACGGCGAGCGGTTGTTCCAGCTGTCCCGTGGGCGGTCGATGGCGGTCAAGCCGTTCATCATGGACAACGCGGTCGTGGTAGGGGTGGGCAACATCTACGCCACCGAGGCGCTGTTTGCCGCCGGTATCGACCCTCGTCGGGCAGCGGGCGGGATTTCCCGGGCGCGCTACCTGAAGCTGGCGATCGAGATCAAGCGGGTGCTGGCGGCGGCGATCGAGCAGGGCGGCACCACGCTACGCGACTTCATCGGTGGTGACGGGCAGCCGGGGTACTTCCAGCAGGAATTATTTGTGTACGGGCGGGGTGGGCAGCCGTGCAAGGTGTGTGGCACGGAGTTGCGCGAGGTCAAGCTGGGGCAGCGGGCCAGCGTGTTCTGCCCGCGCTGCCAGCGCTAAGGCTGCGACCCAATTCGCGGGTAAACCCGCTCACACAGGTACAGCGAAGGCCTTGAGGGCAGTGCAATACCTGTGGGAGCGGGTTTACCCGCGAACAAGGGCGAAGCCCTTGCCAGGCAGCGATCAGGCCTTGCCAGTAATCCGGCGGTACTTGGCCATCAGCTCTTCTTCGGTTTCCGGGTGCGCTTCATCCAGCGGGATGCAGTCGACCGGGCAGACTTGCTGGCATTGCGGCTCGTCGTAATGGCCCACGCACTGGGTGCACAGGTTAGGGTCGATCACGTAGATTTCTTCGCCTTGGGAGATGGCCTCGTTCGGGCACTCGGGTTCGCAGACGTCGCAGTTGATGCAATCGTCGGTGATGATCAGGGACATGGGGACTCCGGCCGGGGCTCTGCGCCCGGGCATGTTCAACGCAGTGGGCACAATTGTGCCGCATTCGCGCCCGCAGTGCACGCGGGCGCGATGATCAGCCGCTAAAGGTCACTTCTTGAAGCGCTCGGTCAGCGCATCGGCCACCACCGGGTGGACGAACTTGCTGATATCACCCCCCAGCGCGGCAATTTCCCGGACCAGGGTCGAGGAAATGAACGAGTAGCGCTCCGAAGGCGTGAGGAACAGGCTCTCGACGTCGGGGGCCAGTTGCCGGTTCATGTTCGCCAGCTGGAATTCGTACTCGAAGTCGGACACTGCACGCAGGCCGCGCAGGAAGACGTTGGCGCCCTGTTCCTTGGCGAAATGCGCCAGCAGCGAGGAGAAGCCGATGACTTCGACATTGGGCAGGTGCTTGGTGACCTCACGGGCGAGCTCCACCCGTTGTTCCAGCGGGAACAGCGGGTTTTTCTTGGGGCTGGCTGCCACCGCGATGATCACGTGGTCGAACAGCCGCGAGGCGCGCTCGACCAGGTCGCCATGGCCTTTGGTAATGGGGTCGAAAGTACCCGGGTACAACACTCGGTTCATCGCGTCATCCTGGCTGGAGTGCGTTGGGGAGTCGGATGGTAGCGCAGCGACGGCGCCCCGGCCAAGTCATGCGGCCGGCTGATGGCACTATAGACAGGGGCCTGGTTCCTTGTCATGCGCTGTGTGCCAGGCGGGCGACCAGCGCTTCGGTGAGCCTGGCGCTGATGGCATACACCGACAGTTGCGGGTTGGCGCCGATGCTTGTGGGGAACAGCGAGCCATCGTGAATCGACAGGTTTTCAAGCTGGTGATGGCGGCCCAGACTGTCGCACACCGCCTGGCGCGGGTCGTCGCCGAGGGCGCAGCCACCCATCACGTGGGCACTGCCCAGGCGCGTGCGGAACGGCTCCAGGCGTAACTTGTCGATCATGGCCAAGGCCTGTTCCAGGTTGGACGCGGCGCTGGCATCGCTGTGCACGGGGGTGACCTGGGTGGCGCCGGCGGCGAACTGGATCTGCGCCATGCTGCGATAGGCGCGGCGCAGGCCGTCGCGCAGGTAGTCGGTGACCGGGTAATCGAGCACCGGTGAGCCATCGCCGCGCAGTTCCACAGCACCGCCCTGGCTTTGCGGGTGGAAGCCGTCACGCAGCAGCGCCAGCATCACGTGGGTATGTGGCAGCTCGGCCATGCGCTGCGCATTCTCGCGGCCATGCCCGCCCAGCAGCGTGCTGGCCAGGGCCGGGTGCAGCGGTGGCACTTCCAGCTTGTAGCCAATCGGGCCGTCGCTGCCGCCTTGCCATTGGAAATGATCGCTATAGATGGACTGCGGGGCGCCGTAGTAGGGGTCGATACGTTCGTTGAAGCGTGCTGCGCTGAAGTTGACCAGGTGCAGGAAGGTACGTTTGCCCAGGCGGCCATGCGGGTCGGGCGCGGTAGAGCGCAGCAGCAGGGCCGGGCTGTTTATGCCGCCCCCGGCAAGGACGTAGTGGCGCGCACGCACGCGAACCAGCCGACCAGTGGGGTGTATGCCGTGGGGATCCAGCGCCTGGCAGGTCAGGCCCTGGATGCGCTCGCCGTTGTGTTCGAAACGCTCGGCCCGAGCCAGGTACAGCAGCTCGCCGCCCTGTTCGAGGGTGGCGGGAATACGCGTCACCAGCATCGATTGCTTGGCGTTCACCGGGCAACCCATGCCGCAGTAGCCCAGGTTCCAGCAGCCGCGCACGTTGCGTGGGATCACCGCCCAGCGGTAGCCCAGTTGTTCGCAGCCACGGCGTAGTACGTCGTTGTTGGCATTCGGTGGCAGAGCCCAGGGGGTGATGCCCAACTCCTGCTCGATGCGTTCGAACCAAGGGCGCATTTGCTCCTCGCCCAGGCCGCTCACGTTGTGGGCGCAGGCCCAGTGTGCCAGGGTCTGTGGCGGGGTGCGAAAGCTCGAGGTCCAGTTGACCAGCGTGGTGCCGCCCACGGCGCGGCCCTGGAGGATGGTGATGGCGCCGTCCTTGCTCATGCGGCCCAGGCCTTCCTGGTACAGGCTGGCATAGGCTTCGTTTTCCAGCAGATGGAAATCGCTGCTGGTCTTAAGCGGGCCTTCTTCGATCAGGAGCACCTTGAAGCCGGCAGTGCTGAGTATCTGTGCGCTGGTAGCGCCACCGGCACCACTGCCGATCACGGCAACGTCGGCTTCCAGCGTGAGGTCGTGCTCCAGGCGCGAGGCGTCGTGGGTGATCCAGCCGCGTTCCTGGCCTTGGCGAAAGGGGTCGGGGACAGGCATTGGTGCTGCTCTTGTAGTTTTCAGATTTTCGGTGGCCCCGGGTAACCGCAGGCGGCCCAGGATTCGGGGCGTTCGTACCAGGCCATCTGCAGCAATTGCAGCAGCGAGGCGTGGCCCATGCGCAGCAGGTTCAGCGAGCTGTCCTGCCAACGTTGCAGGAAGGCCATGACCTGCTCGGCGCTGGCTTGTTCCCAGGCGCCCCAGACACCGGTCAGGGGGCCACGGGTGAGCGGCAGGCTGAGCACGTCGAACAACTGCCGGGTAAGCTTGAGCATTTCTGGCGACAGCGCTGCCAGCTTGTGGTCGAGGCTGTGCAGAACCAGTGTCTCGGCGGCCTGCGTGCCGGCCAGTACCACCGGGATCATCGCGCGCAGTAGCGGCAGGTCGTCGTCGCGCAGTACCTGGTAGCCCGTCGCGGCTGTTTGTGCGCTGCAGCCGACCAGGCTGGTACCGGCCAGAAAGACGCTGGCGCCAAGGCTGAAACGCAGTAGGTCGCGGCGGTGCATGGGCCGTCCCTCAGCGGATGAACAGCTTGAAAACCAGGCGCTGCAGGGCTTTGCCATAAGGTGGATAGATCAGCCGGGCAGCGTTGAAGCGTTGCTTGGCCAGCACCGCCTTGGCCTTGCTGAAGGTCAGGAACCCGTCATGGCCATGGTAATGGCCCATGCCTGAAGGGCCGATGCCACCGAACGGCAAGTCGTCCTGGGCCACGTGCAGCAGGGTGTCGTTCAGGCACACTCCGCCGGAGTGGGTATGACGCAGTACCTGCTCCTGGCCGGCGCGGTCATAGCCGAAGTAGTACAGCGCCAGCGGGCGTGGGCGCTGGTTGATGTAGGCCAGTGCCTGCTCGAGGCTGTCGTAGGGCACCAGCGGCAGCAGCGGGCCGAAGATTTCGTCCTGCATCACCTGCATGCCGTCGTTCACGCCCAGCAGCAGGTGTGGCGGCAGGCGCCGGCCCTGGCGGGTTTCGCCGGGGTACAGGTCGAGCACCTGCGCACCTTTGATGTGGGCATCGTCCAGCAGTTGCTGCAAGCGCTGCAGTTGGCGCTGGTTGATGATGGCGGTGTAGTCGGGGTTGTCGGCGATGCGCGGGTACAGTTGGCGTACGGCACGCTGGTAGGCGTCGCTGAAGGCTTCCAGCCGCTCGCGTGGCACCAGCACGTAGTCGGGGGCGACGCAGGTCTGCCCAGCGTTGAGGGTCTTGCCGAAGGCGATTCGCTCGGCGGCGCTGTCCAGCGGTACGTCGGCCGAGACTATGGCCGGTGACTTGCCACCCAGCTCCAGGGTGACCGGGGTCAGGTTGTGCGCCGCGGCCAGCATTACCTGGCGCCCTACGCTGGTGGCGCCAGTGAACAGCAGGTGGTCGAACGGCAGGCGGGCAAAGGCCTGGCTCACCTCGACCTCACCGAGCACCACGCTGACCAGGTCGTTGGGGAACACCCGCTCCAGCAACTGCTTCAGCGCCAGGCCAGTGGCGGGCGTGGCTTCGCTGAGCTTGAGCATGACCCTGTTACCGGCGGCCAGGGCACAGGTCAGCGGGCCGAGGGCAAGAAACAGCGGGTAGTTCCACGGCACGATAATGCCGATCACGCCCAAGGGTTGATAGCGCACCTGCGCGCTGGCCGGCTGGAAGGCCAGGCCGACCCGGCGCCGGCTGGCGCGCATCCAGCGTTGCAGGTGCTTTTCGGCGTGGCGCAGGCCTTGCACCGAGGGAAGCAACTCGGCCAGCAGGGTCTCGTCGGCGCTGCGCCCTTCAAAATCCCGGCCGATGGCCTCGATCAGTCTGGCTTGGTCGGCCAGCAAGGCTTCACGCAGGCTTTTCAGCCATTGGCGCCGCTGCGCCGCCGGCGGCAACGGGTTGTTGGCAAAGGCCTGGCGCTGGTAGGCGAACGTCGCCCCAAGGTCGAGGTCGTATTGCACAGGGGGGAAGGCACTGGGCGAGTTCATGGCGGTTTCGAATCCGGGCTGGAACCCCTAGAGCCTATACTCTAATTTGTGCGATGGTGCGAATTTTTCGGTGCTGTCGAGCGGTGCATTCCACCGCCAATACGCCGTAAGATGATCCTTTGATGAAGGCCCGCAGACTGGGAGCTGAGCATGGCCCCGCGCATGAAGACCCGAGAGCGCATCGTGCAGAACAGCCTGGAGCTGTTCAACCAGCAGGGCGAACGCAGCGTCAGTACCAACCACATTGCCGCGCACATGGAAATTTCGCCCGGCAACCTGTATTACCACTTCCCCAACAAGCAGGCGATCATCGCCCTGTTGTTCAGCCAGTACGAAGAACTGGTGGACAGCTTCCTGCGCCCGCCACAAGGCCGCGCGGCTACCGTGGAGGACAAGCGCTTCTACCTCAAGGCCCTGCTGGCGGCGATGTGGAACTACCGTTTTCTGCACCGTGACCTGGAGCACCTGCTGGATAGCGACCCGGAGCTGGCTGCCCGATACCGGCGCTTTTCCGAGCGCTGTCTGCGCCAAGGCCAGGCGATCTACCGTGGTTTCGTCGAGGCGGGCATCCTGGCCATGGCACCAGCGCAGATCGAATCGCTGACCATAAACGCCTGGATCGTGCTGACGTCCTGGGTACGTTTTCTCAGTACCACGCGGGAACATTCCGCGCACTTGGGTGAAGAAGCCTTCAAGCGCGGTGTCTACCAGGTACTGGTGCTGGAACTCGGCTTCGTCACCGACAACGCCCGCAATGCCGTGGACGCCCTGTGCCAGGAATTCCATGTACCGTTCAACCAGGCCCTGGAGCACTAGCCCAGGGCCTTAGCGCCATCGATCAGGAGATTGTCATGCCCCTTGCGCAATTGATCACCCCGCAGCAGTTGGCCGAGCGTCTGGGCTCGCCCAAGTTGGTGATACTCGACTGCCGCTTTGCCCTCGATGATGTGGATTATGGCCAACGCAGCTATGCCTTGGGGCATATTGCCGGGGCGCACTTTGCCGACCTGGAGCGTGACCTCAGCGGCCCGGTGAGCAAGGGGCGCACCGGGCGTCACCCATTGCCGGATGCCCGCCGGCTGGTCGAGCGCCTGCGTGAATGGGGCCTGGACAATGACAGCGAGGTGGTGCTGTACGACGACGGCCCCGGCGCTTATGCCGCCCGTGCCTGGTGGCTGCTGGTCTGGCTGGGCAAACGCAGCAGCGTGGCGATCCTCGACGGTGGCCTGAAGGCCTGGCATGCGGCGCACCTGCCGCTGAGCCTGGACCCGCCGGCCAAGCGTGAAGGTACCTTCAATGGTGAGCCGGATGGCAAGCTGCTGATCGATGCCGAGCACCTGGGCAAGCGCCTGGGCAGCGCTGACCTGACCCTGATCGATGCGCGTGCCTTGCCGCGTTTCCGTGGCGAAGTGGAACCGATCGATCCGGTGGCGGGGCATATTCCGGGGGCCCAGTGTGCGGCCTTTACCGACAATCTGGATGCTGACGGGCGCTTCCTGCCGCCGGAGCAGCTCAGGCAGCGTTTCGCCGAGAAGCTGGCCGGGCGGGCACCGGAGCAGTTGGTGGCGTATTGCGGGTCAGGGGTGACGGCGTGTCATAACCTGTTTGCCCTGGCGTTGGCGGGGTATCCGCTGGGCAAGCTGTATGCCGGGTCGTGGAGTGAGTGGATCAACGATCCGCAGCGTGGCGTAGCCACTGGCGAGTAAAAAGATCGGCAGTTCTAAGCAGGAAATCTGTGGGAGCGGGTTTACCCGCGAAGAATCCGGCGCGGTGGATGGCACCGGCGTTGCCGGTGTTCGCGGGTGAACCCGCTCCCACAGGGTACCGTGCAAGATCCAGATTTTGAGCAATACACATTGTAATGGCGTCAGGCAGGTAATTACCGGCCCTCTACCAACCACTGTGGAATCCGCCGCTCCAGGTAATACCCCGGGTTGCGCAGACTGCCGTCGACAAAGCCCACATGGCCGCCGCGGCTGTGCAGTTCGAAGCGGGTCTGCGGCGCCAGTTCGCGGGCCGTTGGCAGGCTGTGGCCGGATACGAAAGGGTCATCACTGGAATGGATGATCAGCGTCGGCGTGCGGTTCTGGCTGAGGAAGAAATGACTCGATGAGCGGCGGTAGTAGTCGTGCGCATCGCGAAAGCCGTTCAGCGGTGCGGTGACCTTGCCGTCGAAGTCCCAGAACGTGCGCAGGTTGCCCAGCGGCCCCAGCCGTTGCAGCGTCGCCAGCTGTTCATGCTGGCCCTTGTCGTGGAAGTGCCGCTGCTTGAGCTGCACATATGCCAGCATCTCGCGCATGAAATGCGCCTGGTACACCTTTGAGAAGCCCTGGCCGATGCGGTCGGCGCAGTGGTCCAGGCGAAACGGCACCGACACTGCCACCGCAGCCTGCAACTGGCTGGCGACACCGCTTTCGCCCAGGTATTTCAGCAGCACATTGCCCCCCAGCGAATAACCCACCGCATACAACGGCGCTAACGGGCGCTGGGCGCGCAGGTGGCTGACGATTTCGGCCAGGTCTTCGCTGGCGCCGGAATGGTAGCTGCGTGGCAGCAGGTTGGGCTCGCCCGAGCAACCGCGCCAGTTCACCGCCACGCTGGCCCAGCCGCGGCCTTGCAGCGCTTGCTGCAAGCCTTTGACGTAGGGCGAGTGGGACGAGCCGGTCAAGCCGTGTAGCACCAGCACCAATGGCGCGTGGGGCTGGTGCGGGCCGTGCCAGTCCAGGTCGATGAAGTCGCCATCGGCCAGCCAAAGCCGCTCGCGGTTGCGCTGCAATTCAGGCAGCTTGCGCCACAGTGGCCCCCACAGGGTTTGCAGGTGGGGGTTGGACAGGCCGATGGCCGGGCGGAATGTGGCGCTGGGGCTGGGCATGCTGGGCGACTCGTGATGTGCATGCCTAGAGTGCCATGAAACAGCGCCACTGTACCTGCGCTATTGGTCGGTGGCTGGCAGCGGCTGCTGGTCGACACGTGGGCCGACACTGACCAAGACCTTGCAGTTCAGGTCGAGCCGGCGCTGCATTACCGCACGAATATCTGCCGGGCTCAGCCTTTCGATGCGTTCAATGTAGCTGTTCAGGTGGTCCTCGGGTTGGTGTTGCTGGGTGATCTCCGTGAGCAATGCTGCGAGGCTGTTGTTCTGCGCGATGCCACGCAGCAACTGGCCAGCCAGCTGTTTGCGTGCCAACTTTAGTTCGGCCTGGGTTGGCCCGTGCTCGATGAAATCGCGCAGCGCGGCTGCTACCAGTTCTTGCGTGCCTTGCACGTAGCGTGGCGCGACCTCCCACTCAATGGTGAACAACCCACCGGAACTCAATGGCGATGCATGGCTGTAGATACCGTAGGTCAGCCCGCGACGTTGGCGCAGTTCCATCATCAGACGCGATTCGAGGCCTGAACCCAGCACCTCACTGGCCAGGACCAAGGCTTGGAATTCCGGGTCATTGGCGGGGACGTTCATGGGTAATGCCACAAGCACTGCACTGCTGGCACCGGGCTGTTCGACATTGATGGTTGCGGGTGTCGCTGCCGGGACGGCTGGCAGGTCGACAGCGGACCAGCCTTGCGGCAAAGCCTGGCTGACCTGTTGCGCGATGGCTTGGGCCTCGCTCAGAGCCAGGTCTCCGACAAGCACCATTTCCAGGTTGCTGGCGCTGTAGGCGCGTTGGTGGAATGCCCGCAAGTCTTCAGGGCTGACGGCGTCCACGCCTTGAATGGTGCTGCCCAGCGGGTTGCCATAGGGATGGCCTTTGAACAAATGACGAAACGCCTCGCTGCGCGCCCTGAGGTTGGGGCGCCGTTCACGTGATGCGTTGTGCTGCACGAGCTGACGCTTGATCTTCTCCAGGGCCGGCGTGGGGAAAGCCGGGTGTGCCACGAGGTCGGTAAACACTTCCAAGGCCGGCTCGAGTATCGTCTTCGTGCTCAAGCTGCGCAGGCTCAGCGTTGCGTGCTCCAGGCGTATCTGCTTTTCCATGATCGCGCCCAGGCGTTCCATGCGCTCCGCCTGCTGGGCACCGGTATAGCGCCGGCTGCCCTCGTCGAGCGTGTACAGCGTCAAGGCTGCCAGGCCGGGTTGCCAGGTGTCCTGGGTCGTGCCGGCCTTGAACCGTAATACCACATCGACGATAGGCAACCCGCGGGTTTCGACGAACTTCACGCCTGTGCCTGCCTCCGTGGTCCATGTCTGCACCTGTGTCCGAAGGGGTTCGAGCTGGTCCAGGTCAACGCCCTGGGCCGAGACCAAGCCATTGTAATTTCCGTTGGTTACAGCCAGCTGCGGCGTGCGCTCGATCATGTCATTCATCGGTGCTCTCCTTGTGGTGCATGAAGGTAATGGCCGCACGGGCTTCAGTCAGGAACTCCAGCGCAACCAGGCCTACCTGCTCGGCTGTCACGGCTTTGATGGCTTGCTGTTCATCGTCCAGGGCAATGGGGTCCAGGCCGCAGGCGGCCTGTTTGCCGATGGCCTCTGCCTGTTTGCCGATGTCGTCCCTTTCGAACAGTTGCCTGGCCAGCAGGCGAGCCTTGGCGCGTTCAAGGTCTTCCCTGGAGGGGGCAGACTGGCGGAACGCTTCGATTTCCAGCATCAACCTTTCTGCGGCAGCCTCCGGCGTAACCTGTGGGCTGCAGAACGCGTAGAGGGTCAGCAGGCTGTCACCGCGCTGCCAAGGCTCATAGGTCGCTCTCAGGCCTTGCAGTAGCGGAGCGTCCAGCACCAACAGACGCTGTAGCGTGCTGGCGTGGCCTTCAGCAAGGATCTCCGGCAGTAGACGCAGCGCGTAGGCTTGTGAGCTCGAGCGCGCAGTGCATTGGCTGGGAAGGTTGAAGCTGATGATCACGCCGGTGTACAGGCCATGCCAGCGCAGGGTCTGGAAGCGCCGAACCTGCGCTGAGGGCATTGTTGGTATTTGCCGTGTTGGCAGGCGGTTGGCGGGGATCGCTGCAAAGTGCCGTGTCACCAGCTTTTGTAGCTGGGCCAGCGCAATGTCACCGGCCACGGCGAGCGTGGCATTGTTGGGGTGGTACCAGGTCTGGTACCAGGTGCGCGCCGCCGCCGGGGTCATATGGCCGAGGTCGGTCTTATGGCCGGTCACGGGGGGGCCATAGCCGCTGTCGCCATAGGCCAGCAATTGGTGATGTTCAAGTGCCAGGGCCAAGGGGCTGTTGTCGACATCCTCGCGTCGCTCGGCCATGACCACCGCCAGTTCACGGGCAAAAGGCACGTCGCTGAGGGTGGCACTGGCCATGACGTCGGCCATGGCCTCCAGTGCAATCTCCAGGCGGTTGCGAGGCAATGTCAGCGGAAAGACCGTGGCATCGGCGTAGGTAAAGGCATTCGGGTCACCGCCCAAGTGGCTCATGAGGGCGGAATACTGGCCAGGAGCCAGTTTGCTGCTGCCTTCGAACAGCAGATGCTCCAGTGCATGGGACAGGCCGGTGTGGCCTTCGGGCTCGTAGCTGGAGCCTACGTGGTACCACAGCTGCACGCTGACCAGCGGCGCGCGGTTGTCTTCACGCAGGTAGACGCGCAGGCCGTTGGCGAGGGTAAAGGTGTGTACCGAGCCTGCCGGCGCGGGAGGGGCGGAGTGGTCGGTCATGGTTGAAGTGCTCCTGCAGAAATCGAAGGAGCAGCTTCAGCCATGAAGGCGGCGGGTTTGTGGTAACTAAATACGGCAGGCCAGAGTTACCGGATCAACCCCGTTGCCAAAGTGCGTAGTGCACCTGGCCGGTCTTCTTCTCGCGGTGCAGGCGCCAGTTGCCCGGCAACTGCAAAGCCGATGGTGCCGCCTCGCTTTCGGTATAGACCCACGCCTGTTCGCGCAGCCACTGGTTCTGTTCCAGCAGGTTGCAGGTGTCGGCCAGCAGGTTCTGATGGAACGGCGGGTCGAGGAACACCACGTCGAACTGCTGCTTGGCCGGGCCTTGCAGATAGCGCAGGGCGTCGGTCTGCAGGATTTGCCCGCGCGGGCAGCGCAGGATTTCGAGGTTGTTCTTCAGGTTGGCAATGGCCGCAGGGTTGCTGTCCAGTGCGACGGCGTCCTCGGCCCCGCGGGACAGGGCTTCGAGCACAAGGGCGCCGCTGCCGGTGAAGGCATCCAGCACGCGGGCACCCTCGATATAGGGTGCCAGCCAGTTGAACAGGGTTTCGCGCACGCGGTCGGGCGTTGGCCGCAGGCCTTCTCCGTCCGGCACCGACAGGCGGCGGCTGCGCCATTCGCCGGCGATGATGCGCAGATGGCCCTGGCCCTTGCTTTGGCCGGGTTGCGGGCGAGCGGGAGGGGTGGATCTTGGCATTAGTGCTCCGGTACCCCGAGCGGCTGCTCGGAGGGCTTGTCAGTGGGGGCAGGCAGCGGTTTCTGTGGCACTTTCGGGCCCACGGTAACCATCACCAGTTTATCCGCTGACAGGTGTTTGTTCATGGCTGCCTTGACCTGCTCGACGGTGAGTGCCTGGGACTGCTGCATGAAGTCCTCCAGCCAGGTCAGCGGCAGATTGTAGAAACCGATGGCGCCCAGTTGGCCGACGATACTCGCATTGCTTGCATTGGACAGTGGGAAACTCCCAGCCAACTCGCGCTTGGCGTCGTCCAGTTCCTGCTGGGTGGGGCCGGCCTTGAGGTAATCAGCGAGAATGCTCTGTACCAGTTTGAGCGTACCTTCGCTGAGCTCGGCACGGGTTTGCAGGTTGATCATGAACGGGCCACGCACCTGCATCGGGCTGAATACCGAGTACACGCCGTAGGTCAGGCCGCGCTTCTCGCGCACCTCGCTCATCAATCGGGTACCGAAGGCACCGCCACCGAGAATCTGGTTGCCCAGCGATAGCGCTGGCCAGTCCGGATCCTGGCGGTCGATACCCAGGGCGGCGAGCATAAGGTGTGTCTGCGTGGACGGAAAATCGATGTGGTTGAGGCTCGGGTAGGTTTCAGCAGGTTGGGCCGGTGCTGCCAGTGCCGGGCCCTTGGGCAGGCCGGCGGATACCTGGGCGGCGATGCTTTCGGCCTCGCTACGGCTGAGGTCGCCGACCAGGGCAATGACTGCGTTGCCGCCGGTGTAGGCCTTGGCATGGAAAGCGCGCAGCTGTGCCAGGCTGATGGCATTGATGCTCTCGGCGGTGCCGTCGCTCGGGTGAGCGTAGGGGTGGTCGCCGTAGAGATTGGCGAACAACGCCTTGCTGGCGACCTTGCCGGGGTTTTGCTTCTCGTATTCGAAGCCGGCGAGCATCTGGTTCTTGATGCGCTTGAGGGCGTCCTCGGGGAAGCTAGGCTTGCCGGCCACTTCAGTGAACAGCTTGAGCGCCGGCTCGCGCTTGTCCTTGGCGCTGAGGCTGCGTAGCGAGGCCACGGCCATATCGCGGTAGGAGCCGTTGCCAAAGTCGGCGCCCAGGCCCTCGAAGCCTTTGGCGATGGCAGTCACATCCTTGCCGGCCACGCCCTCGTTGAGCATGGCGTTGGTCAGGGCGGCCAGACCTGGCGTGCCGCCATCCTGGCTGCTGCCGGCGGCGAAGGTGACGCGTAGGTCGAACATCGGCAGTTCGCGGGCTTCGACGAACAGTACCCGGGCACCTTCGGCGGTGTTCCAGTGCTGGATGTTCAACTGGCGCCGGCTGGGCGCCTTGCCATCCAGCTCGGCCAGCGACTGCAAGGTGTTGGCCGGGCGAGCCGCATTGCTGTCGGCCTTGGCGGCGTTGTCGGCCATGGCCGGGGCGGCCAGCACCGCCGCCAGCGCCAGGGCGCGGGTGCACGTGGCCAGCAGGGTTGGGCGTGGTGTGCGGCGATCACTCATGAGCGGACTCCTCGGGCAGTACATGGGCAACGCTCAGGCGTTCGCGGGTGAAGTAGGTGCGCGCGGCGTTCTGGATGTCCTGCGGCGTAACGCGCTTGAGCTCATCCAGCTCGCTGTCGATCAGCTTCCAGGACAGGCCTACGGTTTCCAGCTGGCCGATGGTGGTGGCCTGGCTGCTGATGGAGTCGCGGTCGTAAACCAGGCCGGCAATGACCTGGGCGCGTACGCGCTCCAGTTCTTCGGCGCTTGGTGGGGTGGTCTTGAGCTCATCCAGCAACTGCCAGACGCCTTTCTCGACATCGGCGAGGGTTTTCTGCTTCTGTACGTTCGGCGTGGCCGAGATCAGGAACAGGCTGTCACCGCGGGTAAAGGCGTTGTAGCTGGACGAAGCACCGGCCACCAGCTCCTGGCCGCGCTCCAGGCGTGCCGGCATGCGGGCGCTGTAGCCGCCGTCGAGCAGCGCCGAGATCAGGCGTAGGGCATGCACCGTACGTGGGTCTTTGGCAGTAGGCAGGCCAGGTACGTTGAAACCGTAGATCAGGCTCGGCAACTGGGTACGCACGTGCAGGGTCAGCTGGCGCTGGCCCGGTTCGGCCAGTTCGAGCGGCAACTTGGCCGGTGGCACGGCGCGCTTGGGAATACTGCCGAAGTACTTCTGCGCCAGGCCCTTGACCTCGTCGGCAGTGACATCGCCGACCACTACCAGGGTGGCGTTGTTGGGGGCGTACCAGGATTCGTACCAGTGGCGCAGTTCCTCGACCTTCATGCGCTCCAGGTCGGCCATCCAGCCGATGGTCGGGGTATGGTAGCCGCTGGCCGGGTAGGCCATGGCGCGGAACAGCTCGAACGCCTTGGCGTTGGGCTGGTCGTCGGTGCGCAGGCGACGTTCTTCCTTGATCACCTCGATTTCGCGGCTGAACTCGTCGGCGGGCAGGCGCAGGCTGGCCAGGCGGTCGGCCTCCAGCTCCAGGGCCACCGGCAGGCGGTCGCGGGCCAGTACCTGGTAATAGGCGGTGTAGTCGTCGCTGGTGAAGGCGTTTTCTTCGGCACCAATGTCACGCAGGATGCGCGAGGCCTCGCCGGGGCCGACCTTGGCGCTGCCCTTGAACATCATGTGCTCCAGCGCGTGGGACAGGCCGGTCTGGCCCGGGCTTTCGTAGCTGGAGCCAACCTTGTACCAGATCTGCGAGACCACCACCGGGGCGCGATGGTCCTCGCGCACGACCACTTTCAGGCCGTTGTCGAGGATGAATTCGTGGGTGGGTTGCACATCGGCGGCGAAGGCTGCGAGCGGCAGGCAGAGCGTGCCGAGCAACAGGCCAGCGGCGCGGCGGGCTAGAGCATTCATACGGTGTTTAACCTGTTCGACGGCCCGCTGGGTTTAGCGTCGGCGGGCCAGGAGGTGCTAGGATACTGATCCGGTTGCCTGGCGACCATGCCTGTCGCCGTTCTGGCCCGCAGGACACTAAGACAAAACGTTGCGCATGAACCAGCCGGCTTCAAGATAGTCTGTTCTGCGTAGAGAGAATTCCCGATGCGCCATAGCTGGCCCATCGCTACCCTGAGATAGCCGTCTTCCATGTTTGGTTCCAACGACGACAAAAAAGCGCCGGCCGAGGCTGGCGAAAAGAAAGGCCTGTTCAGCTGGTTCCGCAAGAAACCGCAGCAACCTGTGGGCGCGGGCGTGCCCGCGAATGAAGCCCCCGCCGTCGAGCAGCCTGCAGCCGCTCCGGTCGAGGGATCTACCGCCGAAGTGGCACAGGCCCCCGAGCCCGTTCAGGCCCCTGCGGCCCCACAGCTGACTGAACCGCCGCAGGTCCCCGTACCAGCCCAGCCCCCGGTAGTCGAGGCCCCCGTTCCCGAGCCGGTTGCTTCCCGGCCGTTGCAGGCCCCTGAGCCCGAGCCGGTCGCGTCCCAGCCGCTGGTGGCACCTGCACCGCAGCCGGTCGCGTCCATGCCCTTGCAGGCAGCCCCGGTCGAACCGGCCCCGGTGGTCGAGCCGGTCGCGCCGGTCAGCAACCTGGTGTTGCCGGTTGCCGAAGAACCCGTGGCCCTGGTGCCGGACCTGGAGCCGAAAGCGCCGCCTGCCATCCCGGAGCGCCCCGCACCAGCGCCTGCTGCCCCTGTGGCTGCGGCCCCGGTCACCGAGCAGGCCAAGCCCGGCTTCTTCGCCCGCCTCAAGCAGGGCCTGTCGAAGACCAGTGCCAGCATCGGCGAGGGCATGGCCAGCCTGTTCCTGGGCAAGAAAGTCATCGATGACGACTTGCTCGACGAAATCGAAACCCGCCTGCTGACCGCCGACGTTGGTGTGGAAGCCACTTCGACCATTGTCCAGAACCTGACCCAGAAGGTTGCCCGCAAGCAGCTGGCCGACGCCGATGCCCTGTACAAGTCGCTGCAGGAAGAGCTGGCTGCGCTGCTGCGCCCGGTCGAGCAGCCGCTGGTGGTACAGGCGCAGAACAAGCCCTATGTGATCCTGGTGGTCGGTGTGAACGGCGCCGGCAAGACCACTACCATCGGCAAACTGGCCAAGAAACTGCAGCTTGAAGGCAAGAAAGTGATGCTGGCCGCTGGTGACACCTTCCGTGCCGCGGCGGTCGAGCAGTTGCAGGTGTGGGGCGAGCGTAACCAGATCCCGGTGATTGCCCAGCACACGGGTGCCGACTCCGCCTCCGTGATCTTCGATGCCGTGCAGGCCGCCAAGGCCCGTGGCGTGGACGTGCTGATCGCCGACACCGCTGGCCGCCTGCACACCAAAGACAACCTGATGGAAGAGCTGAAGAAGGTCCGCCGGGTCATCGGCAAGCTCGACGCCGAGGCGCCGCACGAGGTGCTGCTGGTGCTCGATGCCGGTACCGGCCAGAACGCCATCAGCCAGGCCAAGTACTTCAACCAGAGTGTCGAACTGACCGGCCTGGCCCTGACCAAGCTGGACGGCACTGCCAAGGGCGGGGTGATTTTCGCCCTGGCCAAGCAGTTCAAGCTGCCGATCCGCTTCATCGGTGTTGGTGAAGGCATCGACGACCTGCGTACCTTCGAAGCCGAGCCGTTCGTCAAGGCTCTGTTTGCCGAGCGAGACTGACCATGATCCGATTCGAACAGGTTGCCAAGCGCTACCCCAATGGTCATGTGGGTTTGCATGAGCTGAGTTTCCGGGCGCGCCGGGGCGAATTCCTGTTCGTCACCGGTCACTCGGGCGCGGGCAAGAGCACCTTGCTGCGCCTGCTGCTGGCCATGGAACGCCCGACCAGCGGCAAGCTGATGCTGGCCGGGCAGGACCTGGGCCAGATCAGCAATTCGCAGATCCCGTTCCTGCGTCGGCAGATCGGCGTGGTATTCCAGAATCACCAGCTGTTGTTCGACCGCACGGTGTTCAACAACATCGCCTTGCCGCTGCAGATTCTCGGCCTGTCCAAGGCCGAGGTCGCCAAGCGCGTGGACTCGGCGCTGGAGCGTGTGTCGCTGGCCGACAAGGGCGAGCTGTTCCCGGCCGACCTGTCCACCGGGCAGCAGCAGCGGGTGGGTATCGCCCGCGCCATCGTTCACCAGCCAGCCCTGCTGCTGGCCGATGAACCCACCGGTAACCTCGACCCGCGCCTGGCCGCGGAGATCATGGGCGTGTTCGAAGACATCAACCGCCTGGGTACCACGGTACTGATCGCCAGCCACGACCTGGCACTGATTGCGCGCATGCGCCACCGCATGCTGACCTTGCAGCGCGGCCGCTTGATCGGCGATGGGGAGGCCGGGCAATGAGCACTACACGTACGACGAAGGTTTCCGAGCGGGTTGCGCCGAAACCGGCCGACCCGCAACCGGCGAAGAAAAAGCGCGACGACGATGACGGCCCTGATTTCCGCACGCTGCTGCATGCCTGGCTGGAAAGCCACCGTGCCAGCATGGCCGACAGCCTGCGTCGCCTGGGCAAGCAGCCGATCGGCAGTTTCTTCACCTGCCTGGTGATGGCGGTGGCGCTGAGCATGCCCATGGGCCTGTCGTTGTTGCTGAAGAACGTCGAGAAGCTTGGCGGCTCGTGGCAGCGCGCCGCGCAGATCTCGCTGTACCTCAAGCTCGATGCCGGCAGCCGCGAAGGCGAGGCGCTGCGCGACGAGATCAAGGGCATGCCCGGTGTGGCCGACGCGCAGTATGTCAGCCGTGAGCAGGCACTGGAGGAGTTCCAGCAGCAGTCCGGCCTGGGCGAAGCACTGCGAGAACTGCCCGACAACCCGCTACCAGGCGTGGTGGTTGTCACCCCGACCGAAGTCGACAAACCGGCCCTGGAAGCCTTGCGTCAGCGCCTGTCGGAGCTGCCACGGGTGGAAGTGGCGCAGCTCGATCTGGTGTGGGTCGAGCGCTTGGCTGCCATCCTCAAGCTGGGTGACCGCTTCGTCTTCGGCCTGGCCGTGATGCTGATTTCTGCCCTGCTGTTAGTAATCGGTAACACAATTCGTCTACACATTGAAAACCGCCGCACCGAGATCGAAGTGATCAAGCTGGTCGGTGGCACAGACGCCTATGTGCGTCGGCCGTTCCTGTACATGGGCGCCCTGTATGGCCTGGGTGCAGGCGTGATCGCATGGGGTATCCTGGCGTTTGGCCTGAACTGGCTGAACGAGGCGGTGGTAGGGCTTTCCGGGCTGTACGGCAGTGACTTCGCCCTGGGCGGAGTGCCGGCGTCCGATGGTCTGTCGCTCTTGATCGGAGCGGTGCTGTTGGGGTATATCGGTGCATGGATCGCAGTGGCCCGCCATCTGAACGAGCTGGCGCCGCGATAGTTTTTACGTGCCATCATTGACAAATTCTTCACTATGGAACTTGTACCGTCGTTCCAGGTCTATGTTGGCAGTGCCCACAAGGCGCGAGTTTTGTAAGTCGGAGGTTCTTGAATGACCACATCGTTGCAACCTGCCTATGCCTTGGTGCCCGGTGCAAACCTGGAAGCCTACGTGCACACGGTCAACAGCATCCCGCTGCTGACTGTCGAGCAGGAGCGAGATCTGGGCGAGCGTCTCTATTATGAGCAGGATGTCGAGGCCGCTCGTCAAATGGTGATGGCCCACCTGCGTTTTGTCGTACATATCGCCCGTAGCTATGCCGGCTATGGGCTGGCCCAGGCCGACCTGATCCAGGAAGGCAACGTCGGCCTGATGAAAGCCGTCAAGCGCTTCAACCCGGAAATGGGCGTGCGCCTGGTGTCGTTCGCCGTGCACTGGATCAAGGCAGAGATCCACGAGTTCATCCTGCGCAACTGGCGCATCGTCAAGGTGGCCACCACCAAGGCCCAGCGCAAGCTGTTCTTCAACCTGCGCAGCCAGAAGAAGCGTTTGGCCTGGCTGAACAACGACGAAGTGCACCGCGTGGCGGAAAGCCTGGGCGTGGAGCCGCGTGAAGTGCGCGAGATGGAAAGCCGCCTCAGCGGCCAGGACATGGCCTTCGACCCGGCAGCGGAAGCTGACGACGACAGTGCCTTCCAGTCGCCTGCGCATTACCTGGAAGACCACCGTTACGACCCGGCGGTGCAACTGGAGGATGCCGACTGGAGCGACAACTCCACCAGCAACCTGCACGAAGCATTGCAAGGGCTGGACGAGCGTAGCCGCGACATTCTCTACCAGCGCTGGTTGGCGGAAGAGAAGGCCACGTTGCATGAGCTGGCAGACAAGTACAGTGTTTCGGCTGAGCGGATTCGCCAGCTTGAGAAGAATGCGATGAACAAGGTCAAGGCGCTGATCGCTGCCTGATCGAGCCCTGGCTGCAAGGAAAAGCCGCTGGCCCGGATAGGGTGAGCGGCTTTTCTATTTGTGCTGGCTTTGCGGGCCTTTTCGCAACACGAGGCTGCTCCTACAGGTACAACGCCAGCTCGGAGTGTATCTCTGTTCTTGTAGGAGCAGCCTTGTGCTGCGAAGAGGCCAGAAAAACCAGCAGCAAATTCAAAATTTGCGCGAAGTGTCGAGCTGCATGAGGTAGCTGGGCCCACCCAACTGGCTCATCTGCCGGCGAATCCAGCCGGCCCGGCTGGCCACGTAGGCACTCGGCCGGCTGGCGCTCCACTTGATCGGGCTCGGCAGCACCGCCGCGAGCTGCGCCGCCTGCTGGCGGCTAAGCCGGCTGGCATCGACGCCAAAGTGATAGCGCGCTGCCGCCTGGGCACCAAACACACCTTTGCCCCATTCGGCACTGTTCAGGTAGACCTCGAGAATCCGCTCCTTCGACCAGAACAGCTCGATCAACGCGGTGAACCAGGCCTCCAGCCCTTTGCGGAACCAGCTGCGCCCGGACCACAGGAACAGGTTCTTGGCCACCTGCTGGGTCAGGGTGCTGGCACCGCGAATGCTGCCGCCGCGCTCGTTGTAGGCCAGCGCTGCCTGGATGGCCGGGATATCGAAGCCCCAGTGGTTGGCGAACTTCTGGTCCTCACCAGCGATGACCGCGACTTTGAGATCGTCGGAGATGTTCTCCCACGGCTCCCAGTCGCGCTGCAGGTCGATCGGCTCGCCATTCACCCAGGACTGCACCTTGCGCTCGACCATCAGTGCCGTACCGGGTGGTGGCACCCAGCGGAACACCAGCACCAGCACGATGCTGCCGGCAGCGAACCAGAGCAGGGCACGATAGAGGCGGCGGAGAAGGGTTGGCAGCATGGCGATGGCTTGGCCGTACGGGTGGAAGGGGCCATTATACAGACCCGATCCAAGGAGTCGTCCCATGCTTCGCAGCTTCCTGATGCTTGCCGCCTTTTTCGGTTTCACCGGTGTCGCTCTGGGTGCTTTCGCCGCCCACGGCCTTAAAAGCCGGCTGACGGCCGATTACCTGGCGATCTTCCAGACCGGTGTGACCTACCAGCTGGTACATGCCCTGGCGATCTTCGCTGTCGCCGTGCTCTCGGTGCACCTGCCAGGGCGCTTGGTCGGCTGGGCTGGCGGCCTGTTTGCCGTGGGTATAGTGCTGTTCTCCGGTAGCCTGTACCTGCTGACCCTCAGCGGCCTGGGCAAGCTCGGCATCATCACCCCGCTTGGTGGCTTGTGCTTCCTCGCCGGCTGGCTGTGCCTGGGCCTGGCAGCCTGGCGGCTTGGTTGATCGAGTGGTCCACAATCGCGACTAATGGCGCGCACCGCCCTTGGGTTGCAGGGGGGTTCGGCGCTAGAATGCGGGCCCCCAAAGAACAATGGTGGCCGTGCGCATGCGCATTCAACTGAACGGTGAACCTTACGAATTGCCCGCTGGCGAAAGTGTCGCGGCCCTGCTGGCCCGTCTGGAGCTGACCGGACGCCGCGTAGCGGTGGAGCTGAACCTGGACATCGTGCCGCGTAGCCAGCACGACAGCACGCTGTTGAACGACGGCGACCAGGTCGAAGTGGTCCACGCCATCGGTGGCGGCTGATTCCGGCCGGCGATTCACCTGCAAGCCCAGCAACCTTTTCCCGAGGAACAACGATGAGCAACGTTCGTAGCGACAAGCCCTTCACCCTGGCCGGGCGTACTTTCCAGTCGCGCCTGCTGGTCGGTACCGGCAAGTACCGCGACATGGAAGAAACCCGCCTGGCCATCGAGGCCTCGGGTGCCGAGATCGTCACCGTTGCCGTGCGCCGCACCAACATCGGCCAGAACCCGGGCGAGCCGAACCTGCTCGATGTGCTGCCACCGGACCGCTACACCATCCTGCCGAATACCGCTGGTTGCTACGACGCAGTCGAAGCCGTGCGCACCTGCCGCCTGGCGCGCGAGCTGCTGGATGGCCACAACCTGGTCAAGCTGGAAGTGCTGGCCGATCAGAAAACCCTGTTCCCCAATGTGATCGAAACCCTCAAGGCCGCCGAAGTGTTGGTCAAGGACGGTTTCGATGTAATGGTTTACACCAGCGATGATCCGATTATCGCCCGCCAGCTGGCCGAAGCCGGCTGCATCGCGGTCATGCCCCTGGCTGGCCTGATCGGTACCGGCCTGGGTATCTGCAATCCCTACAACCTGCAGATCATCCTGGAAGAGTCCAAGGTGCCGGTGCTGGTCGATGCCGGTGTAGGTACCGCGTCCGATGCCACCATCGCCATGGAAATGGGTTGCGAAGCGGTGCTGATGAACTCGGCCATCGCCCACGCCCAGCAGCCGGTGCTGATGGCCGAGGCCATGAAGCACGCCATCGTCGCCGGTCGCATGGCCTACCTGGCCGGTCGTATGCCGAAGAAACTCTATGCCAGCGCCTCTTCGCCGCTGGATGGTCTGATCAAGTAAGAGCCCCTGATGACTGAATCGCACGATACGCCGATCACCCCCGACGGCGAAGCCCGCCCGCACCGCCGCATCAAGAGTTTCGTGATGCGCGCCGGGCGCATGACCGAAGGCCAGCAACGTGGCCTGGAGCAGGGCGGCCCGCTGTACATCCTGCCGCTGGCTGACAGCCCGGTGGACTACGACCAGGTGTTCGGCCGTTCGGCGCCGCGCACCCTGGAGATCGGCTTCGGCATGGGTCATTCCCTGCTGGAAATGGCTGCTGCCGCGCCTGAACAGGACTTCATCGGTGTGGAAGTACACCGCCCGGGTGTTGGCGCGCTGCTTAACGGCGTGCTGACCCAGGGCCTGAAGAACCTGCGGGTATATGACTGCGATGCCATCGAAGTGCTGAACCGCTGCGTGGCGGACAACAGCCTCGACCGCTTGATGCTGTTCTTCCCTGACCCATGGCACAAGGCGCGCCACCACAAGCGCCGCATTGTCCAGCTGGAGTTCGCCGAGCTGGTACGGCGCAAGCTCAAGCCCGGTGGTGTGTTCCACATGGCCACCGACTGGGAGCCGTATGCCGAGTACATGCTGGAAGTGATGAGCGCTGCCCCGGGCTATCGCAACCGTGCGGCCGACGGTACCTACGTGCCACGGCCGGAAGAGCGCCCGATCACCAAGTTCGAGCGTCGCGGCGAGCGGCTGGGGCATGGGGTTTGGGATTTGAAGTTTGAGAAGGTGGATTGACCGGCTGATAAGGCCTTTCGATATGCCGATGCCTGCAGAAATGCAGGCGAAAAAAAACCGCCTTGAGAAGGGCGGTTTTTTTATGTGAGCGACAGGACTGAGTATCCTTCGCTCTGAGGTTTCACAGAAAACCCTCACACAGTTGGCTGATCATAGGCAGCGTAGCGGGGGAACGTCAATGCTCAGAAATATCCGGCATCACGTGTGTCGGAGCGGTTAACAGTCTTGGGTGAGCATTCCAAGTATCATCGCGCTGCTCCTGTGTGGATGAAATCAGTGATGGGCCGGGTAGGAGAAGAATTCTGCTTTCCGGCCCCTTCGACACGGCCTGAGAACCGTGCCGGTGCACCTCTTCGAAGGGCCATTGACCTGGCCACTTCACAGAAGACTCTCACACAGTTTTCGAAGGCATCGAAGTACCGGTTAGATGCTGGAAGATTGGCCCGCCAACACGGAGGCCAAGGCATATGAAGCGTTTGCTTGATGCGCTGAGCCGCGTTTGGACGTTCATCCGGATCTTGACTGTGCTCAAGACCGTTCGGGACTTCATGCGCGATCACTTCGATGATGCCCAGTAAGGGCTAGTCAGGTGGTAGGGCTGCCCTGGTTCGCCGGGGCAGCTTTTACAACCCATCTCTGTACTCGCCAGATTGCGCGGTCATTGTAGGAGCGGCCTTGTGTCGCGATGGGCCGCATGGCGGCCCCAGGATGTCAGCGGTGAGGCAGCAATTGCTGGGGCCGCGCGACCCTTTCGCGACACAAGGTCGCTCCTGCAAGGGTTCAGTGCAAGGCCGTGGCTCAGCCCCGGCGATCCGCCACCACCCCGATCAGCACCAATACCACCAGCAAAACCGGCGCCAGCGCGTAGTTGTTGAACTGGCTCAGCCCCTTCACCACCCACGGTGTGGCGTAGATCAGTGCCGCACCGCTGCCGATCATCACCAGCAAGGCCATGAACGGTACGCGCAGGGCGCCCGCCAGGCCGCCCAGGCGCTGTTCCACCCAGCCTTTGATATCGGTGCCGAACAGCACCAGCAGGCAGCCTACCAAGGCCAGTGAAATCTCAGACAGGTTGCTGCGGCTCCAGCGGGAAACCGTCGCGAGCAGATCAAGTACCAGATCCATGGGTCATCCTTAGGTCAAGAAATACTGCAGCAGGTCATTGAGGAACAACTGGCCCCTTGGCGTGGCCACCAGTCGATCCGGTTCGACCTGCAAAAGGCCTTTTTGTTCGGCCGCGCGGCGTGCCTCGCGCAACTGTGCCAGCGGCAAGCCGGTGCGTTGGGTGAACAGTTCGGCTTCCACCCCATCGGTCAGGCGAAGGGCGTTCATCAGGAACTCGAATGGCAATTCGTCGACCGGCAGCAGCTTCTCGCCGGCCTTGAACGGCTTGGCCAGGTTCAGGTAGTCCTTGGGCAGACGGGTCTTCCAGGTGCGCAGGATGCGGCCGTCGGCGAAAGTCAGCTTGCCGTGGGCGCCGGCACCAATGCCTATGAAGTCGCCAAAGCGCCAGTAATTAAGGTTGTGCCGTGCGGCGCGGCCCGCCTGGGCATAGGCCGAGACCTCGTACTGGCGGTAGCCGTGCTTGGCCATCAGCGCCTGGCCGGCTTCCTGGATATCCCAGAGGATGTCGTCCTCGGGCAGCTCGGGTGGCTGGTTCCAGAAAACCGTATTCGGTTCCACGGTCAGCTGGTACCACGACAGGTGCGTTGGCTCCAGGTCGATGGCCTGGCGCAGGTCGCCCAGCGCGTCGTCCAGCGATTGGTCGGGCAGACCGTGCATCAGGTCCATGTTGAAGTTGTCGAAGCCGGCGGCGCGCGCCATGCCGGCGGCTCGGACCGCCTCTTCACCATTGTGGATGCGCCCGAGCGCCTGCAGTTTGGCTGGCTGGAAGCTCTGCACCCCGATGGACAGGCGGTTGATGCCGGTTTGCCGATAGGCCTTGAACTTGTCCTGCTCGAACGTGCCCGGGTTGGCCTCCAGGGTGATTTCGATGTCCGGCGCAAACGGGATACGTTGCTCCACGCCACGCAGCAGCTGGCCAAGGGCGCCAGCACTGAACAGGCTGGGGGTACCGCCGCCAAAGAAGATCGAGCTGATCGGCCGGCCTTGCACGGCGGCCAACTCCTGGTCGAGGTCGGTCAGCAAGGCGGCGACATAGGCGTCTTCCGGCAGTTCAGGCCCCGCAGCGTGGGAGTTGAAGTCGCAGTAAGGGCATTTGCGTACGCACCACGGGATGTGGATGTACAGCGCCAGCGGCGGCAGGCTGGTGAAGCCCGCCGCGCCGGGGTTGGACAGCGTTTCGATCATGCCAGGCCCAGGCGTTGGCGCAGCAGGGCCATGGCGCGGGCGCGGTGGCTGAGCTGGTTCTTGTCCACTGGGGCCAGGTCGGCGCTGGAACAGCTGCGCTCCGGCACCCAGAACAGCGGGTCGTAGCCAAAGCCGTGCTCGCCACTGGCCTCGAACATGATGCGCCCGTGCCACAGGCCTTCGCACAGGATCGGCAGTGGGTCGTCGGCATGACGCACCAGCGCCAGGACGCAGACGAACTGTGCTCCGCGTTCGGCTTCAGGCACGTCTTTCAGGGCTTCCAGCAGCTTGGCGTTGTTCGCCGCGTCACCCTTGCCGTCGGCATAGCGCGCCGAATAGATGCCTGGTGCGCCGCCGAGGAAGTCCACGGCCAGGCCCGAATCGTCGGCAAGGGCCGGCAAGCCGGAAATGCGTGCGGCGTTGCGCGCCTTGAGGATGGCGTTCTCGACGAACGACAGACCGGTTTCTTCCGGTTCGACCTGGCTGAACTCGCCGATCGAGCGCAGCTGCACGGACGCGCCGAGCATGGCCTGGAGTTCCTTGAGTTTGCCGGCGTTATGGCTGGCCAATACGAGTTGCTGGAAATTCATCATTCGGCTGGGAACACTTCCTGGTTGAATCTGAGGGAGTTGCTGATGCCGCCGGTTTCGATATTCAGGTCGAAGGTGACGGTTTCTGGCTGGTCGATCTTGAACTGGGCAATGTAGTAGATCGCGCCCTGTTCGGTGATCTGTTTGAACGACAGCGGGCTGCTGCGGCCGGTCAGGTCCTTGATCGTGCCGCTGACCACCGCCATGGCGGGTTTGTTGGCCTTGAGCACGGCAATGTTGAGCACCCCCTGGTTCTTGCTGCGGACCAGGCCGGTGGCCGCAGCCACCTCCGGTGTCAGCATGCTCGAGGTGAACGCGCTGTAGTGCACCGTCACGTCGCCAAACACTTCCTTGCGCTCGGGGCGGGCAGCATCGGCAGCCAGTACCGGCAGGGCCAGGCAGAGGCTGATCAGGAGCAGGGCTAGGCGACGCATGGGGTGATTCCTCCGGTGGGCGTCAGACTGCGAGCTGGTGTTCTTGCAGGCCCGGGCTGCTGACGCGGTAGATGCCGATCTCACCTAGAAGATTAGGCCAAAGCCGGCCACCCCACCCGTTGCGGTGCAAGTGGTCGACGGCCAGGCGGTCGAGCACCTTGGCGCGGCGCTCGTGGCACAGCTCTTCGAAGTCGGCGAAGGTGCAGAAGTGGATGTTCGGCGTGTTGTACCAGGTATATGGCATGAAGTCCGATACCGGCATTCGGCCTTTGGTCGCCAGGTACCAGCGGCAGCGCCAGTGGCCGAAGTTGGGGAAGGTGATGATGCACTGGCGACCCACGCGCAGCATCTCGTCGAGGATGCGGTCGGGATACTCCACGGCCTGCAGGGCCTGGGTCATGATCACCACGTCGAAACTGTTGCTGGCGAAGTTGCCCAGGCCCTTGTCCAGGTCCTGCTCGATGACGTTGATGCCCTTGGCCACACAGGCGGCGATGTTGTCGGCGTCGATCTCCAGGCCATAGCCGGTGACCTGCTTGCGGTCGCGCAGCGAGGCCAGCAGTTCGCCGCTGCCGCAGCCCAGGTCGAGTACCCGGCTGCCGGCGGGGATCCAGTCGTGGATGATTTCCAGATCGGCTCTCATGCTGTCCTCAGATGGCAATGCGGTTCATGTAGTTCGAGAAACCCTGCATGTAGCGAGGTGTGGGGATCAGGAAGGCATCGTGCCCGTAAGGCGAGTCGATCTCCAAATAGCAGACGTTCTTGCGCGCGGCCATCAGGGCGTCGACGATCTCGCGCGAACGGGCCGGGGAGAAGCGCCAGTCGGTAGTGAACGACATGATGCAGTAATCCGCCTTGACGTGGGCCAGGGTGGCCGCCAGGTCGCCGCCCTGGGCGGCGGCCGGGTCGAAGTAGTCCAGCGCCTTGGTCATCAGCAGGTAGGTGTTGGCGTCAAAGCGTCCGGAGAACTCCTCACCCTGATAGCGCAGGTAGCTCTCGACCTGGAATTCGACGCTGTGGAAGTCGTAGTTGAGCTTGTCGCTCTTCAGCTCACGGCCGAATTTTTCACCCATCGAGTCGTCCGACAGGTAGGTGATGTGGCCGACCATGCGCGCCAGCATCAGGCCGCGCTTGGGGATCACACCCTGGTCCTGGAACGAACCGCCGTGGAATTCGGGGTCGGTGAGGATGGCCTGGCGTGCCACTTCGTTGAAGGCGATGTTCTGTGCTGACAGCTTGGGCGCCGAAGCGATGTCGATGCAATGGCGCACGCGTTCAGGGTAGCTGATGGTCCACTGCAGCGCCTGCATGCCGCCCAGGCTGCCACCGACCACGGCCGCCCACTGCTGGATGCCCAGGCGCTCGGCCAGGCGCACCTGGCTGTGTACCCAGTCCTCTACGGTCAGCACCGGGAAGTCGGCGCCATAGGGCTTGCCGGTGGCCGGGTTGATGCTGCTGGGGCCGGTGCTGCCGTTGCAGCCACCGAGGTTGTTCAGGCTGACCACGAAGAAGCGGTTGGTGTCGATCGGCTTGCCAGGGCCGATGCAGCTGTCCCACCAGCCCGGCTTGCGGTCGGTGGCGGCATGGTAGCCAGCGGCATGGTGGTGGCCGGACAGGGCATGGCAGATCAGCACCGCGTTGCTCGCGCTGGCGTTCAGGGTGCCATAGGTCTCGTAGACCAGTTCATAACTGGCCAGGGAGCGGCCACAGGCCAGGGCCAGCGGCTCATCGAACCGGGCTGTTTGCGGTACTACCAGACCGACGGAATCTTCGGGAAAGACAGTGGACATCGACCCTGCTCACGCTTGACGGAGGCGTAAGTCTAAAGAGCGCTACCCCCAGCGGCAAGCAAAGGCTTGCCGCTGGAAGTAACCAAGGTCAGGTAAGGCTCAGATCATCCGCCACAGCTCTTGTGGCATGCCGGCATAGGCGGCCAGCGGCGGCATGACGAACGACTGGATTACCTGGATCGCAAGGAAGGCGAAGATCGGCGAGATATCCATGCCGCCCAGGTTGGGCACGATGCGGCGGAACGGTGCCAGCACCGGTTCGCTGATCTGGTAGGCCAGTTCGGCCGCCGGATTGTGGCTGTTGGGGGCCACCCAGGACACGATCACCATGACAATCATCGCCACCCAGAAAATCTTCAGGAACAGCGAAGTGATACCGATGATCGCCCACATCAGCAGGTGTAGGACGTCACCGAAGGTGCCGTAGGTGACCATCAGCACGAAGGCCATCAGCAGCGCCTGGATGACCACCGACAGTAGCAGAGACGAGGTGTCCAGCCCGCCGACGCTGGGGATGACCCGGCGAATCGGCTTGAGCAGCGGCTGTGTGGCACGCACGGCGAACTGGCACAGCGGGTTGTAGAAGTTGGCCTTGACCAGTTGCAGGACGAAGCGCAGCAGGACGATCACCAGGTACAGGCTGACCAGGGTTTGCACCACGAAGATCGCGGCGCCGGACAATGCATTCATCTAAGGCTCCTTATTTGCCCAGTTGTTCGGCCAGCTCAGCGGAACGTGTAGCCGCAGCCTGCAGCGCCTGTTCGACGATGGCTTCGAAGCCGCTGGCCTGGAACGACTTGATCGCAGCTTCGGTGGTGCCGGCAGGCGAGGTGACACGGCGGCGCAGTTCGGCGGCATCGACATCGCTGGCAACCGCCATGCGCGCGGCGCCCAGGGCTGTCTGCAGGGTCAGCTGGGCGGCGGTTTCACGTGGCAGGCCAAGCTTTTCGCCCGCCGCGGTCATGGCCTCGATCAGCAGGAAGAAGTACGCCGGGCCGCTGCCGGATACGGCCGTCACGGCGTCCAGTTGCTGCTCCTGCTCCAGCCACAGGGCAGTGCCTACAGCCGACAGCAGTTGCTCGGCCTGTTCGCGTTGTGCGCCGGACACTTCGGCGGTGGCGTACAGGCCGCTCACGCCCTGGCGCAGTAGTGCCGGGGTGTTGGGCATGCAGCGCACCACCGGGCGAGCGCCGAGCCAGCTCTGCAGGCTGGCGCAGGTGATGCCGGCGGCGATGGAAACGATCAGCTGGCCAGCCTGCAGGTTCGGTTGCAGGGCCAGGCACACGGCTTTCATGACCTGCGGCTTGACCGCCAGCACGATGACGTCGGCGCCATCGATGGCCTGGGCGTTGTTCTCGAAGGTTTCGATACCGTGCTCGGTCTGGATGCGGTTGCGGGTCTCGGCACCCGGGTCGCTGGCGCGGATCTGCGAGGCGTCCAGGCCCTGGGCACGCAGACCACCGATCAGGCTGGCGGCCATGTTGCCGGCGCCAATGAAGGCAATACGAGTCTTGCTCATGTCAGGTCCTTGTGGGAAAGAGTGAGTAAAGCATGGAATCAGGGCTGCCCGTAGTCGCGGGCCCCGAACAGGGCGGTCCCGATACGCACCCAGGTCGCACCCTGCGCAATGGCCGCTTCCAGGTCGTGGCTCATGCCCATGGACAGGGTGTCCAGGCCAAGGCCCAGGCTTGCCTGTAACTGGCGCAGGGTGGCGAAGGCGGCTTCCTGGGCGGCGCGGTCATCGGTGGGTTCGGGGATGGCCATGAGCCCGCGCAGGCGCAGGTTGGGCAGCACGGCTACCGCCTTGGCCAGGGCCGGCAGGTCGGCGGGGGCGCAGCCGGACTTGCTGTCTTCGCCGCTGACGTTCACCTGCAGGCAGATGTTCAGGGGCGCCAGCCCGGCCGGGCGTTGCTCCGACAGGCGTTGGGCGATTTTCAGGCGGTCCACGGAATGTACCCAGTCGAAATGCTCGGCGATGGCTTTGGTCTTGTTCGACTGAATGGGGCCGATGAAGTGCCAGATCAAGGGCAGGTCGCTGAGTGCCTGCTGCTTTGTCAGCGCTTCCTGTAGGTAATTTTCCCCGACATCGCACACCCCGGCAGCGTGGATCTCGCGGATGGCGCTGGCTGGCTTGGTCTTGCTCACAGCCAGCAACTGGACGCTGGCCGGATCACGCCCGGCAGCCTGGGCAGCGCTGGCGATACGGGCGGAAATAGCGGAAAGGTTGTCTGCTAGGGTGGACATGGACTGATGCCGGCTGCTGTGGGGTTTGCGGCATTCTACCTACTTGAAGGGCTTTGGGGAGTCTCATGGACGTGACCGACCTGTTGGCTCGGGCTGTGGATGCGGGGGCTTCCGACCTGCACCTGGCGGCGGGCCAGATACCGATGTTGCGCGTGGATGGCGGGCTGCAGCGCATGGCCCTGCCGACCTTGGGCGCGGCCTCCCTGCTCGAGGGTATGGCAACCGTGCTGGATGAAGACCAGTGTCGGCAGTGGGCCCAGGGTGATGAGCTGGACCTGGCGCTAGAGTTGCCCGTGCTGGGGCGCTTTCGGCTGAACCTGTTTCGTCAGTTGCATGGCCCAGCGGCCACCTTTCGTCTGATCCCGAGGCGTATCGCCACGCTCGATGAACTCGATCTGGGGGATGTGTTTCAAGCTTTTGCGCGGTGCAGCGATGGCTTGATCCTCGTGGGTGGGCCGACCGGCAGCGGCAAGTCCAGCACCCTGGCGACACTGCTCGACCGGCTGAACCGTGATCGGGCTTTGCATATCATCACCCTCGAAGATCCTGTTGAAGTTATCCACGCCAGCCAGCATAGCCTGATCAACCAGCGTGAGGTCGGCCGCCATTGTGGCGGGTTCGCCCAGGGGCTGCGCAGTGCCCTGCGCCAGGACCCGGATGTGATCATGATCGGTGAGCTGCGCGATCTGGAAACCATTCGCCTGGCCTTGCGCGCGGCCGAGACCGGGCACCTGGTGCTGGCGACCGTGCATACGCGTTCGGCGGTGAACAGCATTGACCGGTTGGTGGAGGTGTTCGCTGCCGAAGAGAAAGCGCTGGTGCGGACGATGCTGGCCGAGTCGTTGCGCCTGGTGGTGGCGCAGGTGCTGGTCAGGCGTGCGGGCGGTGGTCGGGTTGCTGCGCGGGAAGTGCTGGTGGTGACGCCAGCGGTGCGTAACCTGGTTCGGGAAGGACGGATGGCGCAGTTGTATTCGGTGATGCAGGCGAGTGGTGCGGACGGGATGCGGACGATGGAGGGGGCATTGCGAGGGTTGAAGGAGAGGGGACTGATCAGCGACCTATAGTGCCGGTGCTGGCCCTTTCGCGGGTAAACCCGCTCCCACATGGATAACACGGCCTTCGAATGCTGTGGTGTACCTGTGGGAGCGGGTTTACCCGCGAAGAGGCCGGGACAGGAAAGCGCCGGTCCGCTCAGCGCTTGGCCAGGCTCAATTGCTGCTGTTCTTTCGGCAGCACTCGCTTGGCCACCACGTAATGCTTCTGCCAGTAAGGCTTGCTCAGAGTGTCGATGCTTACCCGCTTGCCACGGCGTGGTGCATGGATGAAGCGGTCGTTGCCCAGGTAGATGGCAACATGGTTCACCCGGCGGCTCTTGATGTTGAAGAAGATCAGGTCACCTGGCTTCAGGTCACCCTTGGCCACCTTGACGCCGTGGCCTTGGGCCATGGCATTGGAGGTGCGTGGCAGGTCGACGTCGGCGACGTCGTTGAAGGCATATTTGACCAGCCCGCTGCAGTCGAAACCTTTCTTCGGGCTGCTGCCGCCCCAAACATAAGGGGTACCGAGTACATTTACCGCACGGCTGAGCACATCGCTGCTCTGCTTCGGCGACATGGCAGCGACCGGTATACCGGATACGCCGCGGCTGCTGGCCGCATTGCTGGGGCGGGTGCGCAGCACGGTCTGCTTGACCGGTGCGTGTCTTATCGAGGCGTTGGTGGTGTAGCCGGTGAAACCATTGGGAAGACGTTGCTCACGATTGGTGGCGTGGGCGGCCAGGGGCAATAATAGGCAGAGGGTCAGCCATGTCTTGAGTAAAGGCGGCATAGATGAAGCTCTTATGAATAGTTATGTGTTGGGCGCGCAACTTTATAACAGCTTTTTGATCAATCTTTGATCCGTTGGTCGATTGTTCAGGTGCCGTACGTCGGCCTGCGACAAGAAAGTCACATTTTTTTTTAGAAAATTTTCGGATAACCCACGGGGGCTATGAATGAACAGTTATCAACAGGGGGCGCCGTTTCACGACACCCACAGCAAGACCATTGGCTATCTGCTATGGATTTTCGGCTTTACCGGGTCGCATCGTTTCTATTACGGCAAGCCCGTCACCGGCACCATCTGGTTCTTCACCCTGGGCCTGCTGGGCATCGGCTGGTTGATCGACCTGTTCCTGATCCCGTCCATGGACCGTGAAGCCGACCTGAGGTTCCAGTCCGGGCGCGTTGACTACAACATCGCCTGGATCCTGCTGACCTTCCTCGGGGTGTTTGGCCTGCACCGGCTGTATCAGGGCAAGTGGGTGACCGCGATCATCTACTTCTTTACCGGCGGGCTGTTCCTGGTGGGGGTGCTGTATGACTTCTGGACGCTGAACAGCCAGGTTTCCGAGGTGAACGCAGGCCGCCGTTGACGCACAGCCCTTGTGGGAGCGGCCTTGTGTCGCGAAAGGGCCGCAAAGCGGCCCTAGGGCTTCAGCGGTGCTGCTGAGCATGCTGGGGCTGCTTTGCAGCCCTTTCGCGACACAAGGCCGCTCCCACAGGGCCGCAAATGCAAGTTACTGACGGGTCTGGCGCTGTTGCAGCAACAGGTTGCTGAAACCTGCCCCGGCCAGTTGTTTCTGCGCCCCGGTAAGCTGCTCACGGTTGCTGAACGGGCCCACCAGTACGCGGTACCAGGTTTCGTCCTTGACCGTGCCCGACTCTACCTTCACCGCCTGGCCCAGCAGAATGATCTGCGCGCGCACCTTGTCGGCATCGGCCTGCTTGCGGAACGAGCCTGCCTGCAGGAAGAACTGGGTGGTCGCCGCCGGCTTGATCACCGGCGGTGCCGGTGGCGGGGTCTGCCCCATCAATGCTGCCTGGGCCCGCGCGGTGTCGATCTTCGCCGCTTCGGCCGGCGTCACCGGGGTCACCGGCTGGGCTGGGACGGGTGGCGTCTTCTCTGGCACGGCCTCCGGCGGCACGATCACCTCGGACTCCGGCAGCAGCGTGTAGAAGTCATACTTCGGCTTCACCGGCTGCTGCGGGGTGGCCTGCGCCGGCTTGCCAGCTTCGGCCACTTTCTCCGGCTTTTGCTGCTCGGGCTTGGTGCGCTTGATGTCTTCGCCACCGGGTTCGAGTTTCATCAGGAACACGATGAACGCGCCTACGGTCAGGCCAACTGCCAGCCATACCCAGCCGGGAATCGGCTGCTTGGCCGGCGCCGTCTGGCGGCTGGCGCCGCGTTTTGGGGCGGGTTTTTTCTTGGCAGCCAACTTACATGCGCTCCAAAGTTTCCAGGCCGAGCAGTTCCAGACCTTGCTTGAGGGTGCGGCCGGTCAGGGCAGCCAGGCGCAGGCGGCTCTGCTGCTGCTCCGGGGTTTCGGCGGCAAGAATCGGGCAGTTCTCATAGAAACTGGAGAACAGGCCGGCCAGGTCGTACAGGTAGCTGCACAGTACGTGTGGCGTGCCCTTGTCGGCGACGTTGTTGAGGATTTCGCCAAACTGCGCCAGGCGCGCGGCCAGGTCCTGCTCGTGGGCAGCCTGCAGCACGATTTTGCCGTCGACTTCATCGAAGCCCTTGCCCAGTTTGCGGAATACGCCGGCCACGCGGGTGTAGGCGTACAGCAGGTAAGGCGCGGTGTTGCCTTCGAAGTTGAGCATCAGCTCGAAGTTGAAGCTGTAGTCGCTGGTACGGTGCTTGGACAGGTCGGCGTACTTTACCGCGCCAATGCCCACCACTTCGCCGATGTGGCGCAGTTCTTCGTCGGCCAGGCTCGGGTTCTTTTCCTTGACCAGCGCGTAAGCGCGCTCCTTGGCCTCGGTGAGCAGGTCGATCAGCTTCACGGTGCCGCCGTCGCGGGTCTTGAACGGGCGGCCGTCGGCGCCGTTCATGGTGCCGAAGCCCATGTGCTCCATCTGCATCGGGTGGCCGACGAAGCCTGCGCGGCGTGCAACTTCGAACACCTGGTTGAAGTGCAGGGCCTGGCGCTGGTCGACGAAGTAAAGGGCGCGGTCTGCCTTGAGCACGTTGCTGCGGTAGCGCACGGCGGCCAGGTCGGTGGTGGCGTACAGGTAGCCGCCGTCGGCCTTCTGCACGATCACCGGCAGTGGCTCGCCTTCGCTGTTCTTGAACTCGTCGAGGAACACGCACTGGGCGCCCTGGTCTTCGACCAGCAGGCCTTTGGCCTTGAGGTCGGCGACCACGTTGGCCAGGTCATCGTTGTAGGCGCTTTCACCCATCACGTCGGCCATCGTCAGCTTGACGTTCAGCAGTTCGTAGGTCTTCTGGCAATGCGACAGCGAAATGTCCTTGAAGCGTGTCCACAGGGCCATGCAGTCCGCGTCGCCGGCCTGCAGCTTGACCACCAGGCCGCGTGCGCGGGTGGCGAACTCTTCGGATTCGTCGAAGCGCTTCTTGGCGGCGCGGTAGAAGTTTTCCAGGTCCGACAGCTCGTCGCTGGTGATCGGGTTTTCTTCCAGGTAGGCCAGCAGCATGCCGAACTGGGTGCCCCAGTCGCCCACGTGGTTCTGGCGGATCACGTCATCACCGAGAAACTCCAGCACGCGCGCCACACTGTCACCGATGATGGTCGAACGGAGGTGGCCGACGTGCATCTCCTTGGCCAGGTTGGGTGCCGACATGTCGATCACCACCTTTTGCGCAGGGCCGGCCTTGCGCGCGCCCAGGTGGGCATCGGCCAGTGCGGCATCCAGGCGGTTGGCCAGGGCGTCGGTGTTCTGGAAGAAGTTGAGGAAGCCGGGGCCGGCGATCTCTACCTTGCTGATGTCGGCGCTGGCCGGCAGGGCATTGATCAGTTTTTCGGCCAGATCGCGCGGCTTCATGCCGGCCGGCTTGGCCAGCATCATGGCAATGTTGCTGGCGAAGTCGCCGTGGGTCTTGTCCCGGGCGTTTTCCACCTGGATCGCCGGCGACAGCCCTTCAGGCAGCACACCGTCGGTGACGAGTTGGGTGAGGGCTTGCTGGATCAGCTGGCGAATGGTGTCTTTCATGGGGATCTCTTTTCGACCGCAAGCGCGGTGGAGCGCTTGGATGCGCAGGTGGAAAAACTGGGCATTATCCGTGGCTGGGAGCGGGTTGCCAACCTTTGGGTCTTGCCGGGCTCAAGAATGCTGGGGCCGCTTTGCGGCCCTTTCGCGACACAAGGCCGCTCCCACAGGGCGCGATTGCCTCCACTGGGGCGGTAGCCTGTGGGAGCGGCCTTGTGTCGCGATGGGCTGCAAATCAGCCCCCGAAGTCAATAAAGGTCTACCGGGTCGACATCCAGCGACCAGCGCACCTGGCGCCCGCTTGGCATCTGCTCCAACACTAGCAACCAGGCGCTGATCAGTCGATGCAAAGGCGCCCGCGTATTGGCCTGTATCAACAGTTGCGCACGGAAGCGCCCGGCGCGTCGCTCCATCGGTGCCGGCACCGGCCCCAGCAGCTCGATGCCAGGCAGCTGCTGTTCGGCCACCAGGCGCTCGGCGGCGGCACAGGCCTCGTCGAGGAAACCTTCGGCCTGCCCGGGCTTGTGCGCTTCGGCGCGCAGCAGTGCCAGGTGCGAGTAAGGTGGCAGCCCGGCGGCGCGGCGTTCGTCCAGGGCCTGCTCGGCGAAGGCGAAGTAGCCCTGCTCGGTAAGCTGCACCAGCAGCGGATGGTCGGCCAGATGGGTCTGGATGATGACCTTGCCGGGTTCCTCGGCGCGCCCGGCCCGTCCGGCAACCTGCACGATCAGCTGCGCCATGCGTTCGCTGGCACGGAAATCGCCGGAGAACAGCCCGCCATCGGCATCGAGGATGGCTACCAGGGTCACCCGCGGGAAGTGGTGCCCCTTGGCGAGCATCTGGGTGCCGACGAGGATGCTCGGCTGGCCGCGCTGGATGGTGCTGAACAGGTTGTGCATGGCGTCCTTGCGCGCCGTGCTGTCACGGTCCACACGCAGGATCGGATAATCCGGGAACAGCACTTTCAGGCGCTCTTCGGCGCGCTCGGTGCCGGCGCCGACCGGGCGCAGGTCAACGTGGTTGCACTGCGGGCACTGCTGCGGCAGGCGCTCGTCATAGCCGCAATGATGGCAGCGCAGCACGCCGGAGCGCTGGTGCACGGTCATGCGTGCATCGCAGCGTGGGCATTCGGACAGCCAGCCGCAATCGTGACACAGCAAGGTCGGGGCGAAGCCGCGGCGGTTGAGGAACACCAGCACCTGCTGGCCGGCCTCCAGGGTCTGGCGGATGGCCTGCTGCAATGGGCCGCTGATGCCGCTGTCCAGCGGCAGGCTCTTCACATCCAGGCGGAGCATGCGCGGCGGGCGGGCACCGCCGGCGCGCTGGTTCATGCGCAGCAGGCGGTAGCGACCGGTCAGGGCGTTGTGCAGGGTTTCCAGCGATGGCGTGGCGGAGCCGAGCAGGATCGGGATGTTTTCCTGGTGGGCACGCACCAGCGCCAGGTCGCGGGCGTGGTAGCGCAGGCCTTCCTGCTGTTTATAGGAGCCGTCGTGCTCCTCGTCGATGATGATCAGGCCGGGATTCTTCATCGGTGTGAACAACGCCGAGCGGGTGCCGATGATGATGTCGGCCTCGCCGTCCCGGGCGGCCAGCCAGGCATCCAGGCGTTCGCGGTCGTTGACCGCCGAATGCAGCAGGGCGATGCGGGCATTGAAGCGTTGCTCGAAGCGGGCAAGGGTCTGCGGACCGAGGTTGATCTCCGGGATCAGTACCAGGGCCTGCTTGCCGGCTTCCAGGGTTTCGCGGATCAGTTGCAGGTACACCTCGGTCTTGCCGCTGCCGGTAACACCGGCCAGCAGGAAGGCGGCAAAGCCGCCAAAGCCTTCGCGTACGGCGTCGAAGGCGTCGCATTGCTCTTCGTTGAGCGGCAGTTCTGGCTGTGCCAGCCAGTGTTCGTGGCGCAGCGCAGGGAGGTGGCGGCGGACCTCGATCTGCACCAGGCCCTTGGCCAGCAGCAGGTCGAGGCTGTCCTTGTTCAGGTTGAGTTTGGCCAGCAGGCTGTGGGCCACGCCGTGCGGGTGCTGGGCCAGGGTCTTCAGGGCGTCGCGCTGGCGCGGTGCGCGGGCGATGCGCGGGTCATCCAGGCGGGCGCCTGGGGCTACGTGCCAGAAGCGCTCCTGGCGCATCTCGGCGGGTTCACCCTGGCGCAGCAGGGTCGGCAAGGCCCAGCTCAGGGTGTCGCCCAGGCTGTGCTGGTAGTACTGGGCGGTCCACAGGCATAGCTTGAACAGCGATGGTGGAATCGGCGACACCGGGTCGAGCAGGGCGCTGGCCGGCTTGAGCTTGTCGGCAGGTACGTCGCTCTGCTCGCACACTTCCACCAGCACGCCGATCATTTCGCGGCGGCCGAATGGCACGCGAATACGCATGCCCGGGGTCAAGGCCTGGCGCGCCATGCCTGCCGGCGCCTTGTAGTCGAACAGGCGACGCAGCGGGGAGGGCAGGGCAAGGCGCAGGATGACGTCGGACACGCGGAAAGTCTCGGAGGGCGTTTCAAAGACTGGCGAGCCTAGCAGACGACGGTCGGTGCAAGCGACAACTTGCGTTGGCGTGATGCTCTGGTATTATTCGCCGCCTAATTACGTGCGGTATTCAACAATTGGTGTTGGGTGGCGGCACGCAGCTCGAGGAAGTGACCATGAAAGCAGATATTCATCCGAACTACGAAGTAGTTGCAGTCACCTGCAGCTGCGGCAACAAGTTTGAAACTCGTTCGACCCTGGGCAGCACCCTGGCGATCGACGTTTGCAACCTGTGCCACCCGTTCTACACCGGTAAGCAGAAAGTCCTGGACACCGGTGGTCGCGTACAGAAGTTCGCCGATCGCTTCGGTATGTTCGGTACCAAGAAGTAATCATGCGCATGGCGAACCCCTCGGGTTTCGCATTGCTGCAAAAAAAGGCGCCCCTTGTGGGCGCCTTTTTTATGGGCGTCATCTGGCATTTCCCGGCCCTGGCGTTCTGCCCGCTACCGGACAGCCCTCAGCAGGTGGCGGTACGACAGGTGGTGGATGGCGATACCTTGCGCCTGGTCGATGGTCGCAGCGTGCGGCTTATCGGCATCAATGCCCCGGAAATCGGCCGCAATGGGCGCACCAGCGAGCCCTATGCCGAGGCCGCCAGGCAGCGCCTGCAGGCATTGGTCAAGGCCAGTGACGGGCGTGTCGGGCTGGTGCCGGGCATCGAGGGCAAGGACAAATACGGCCGTACGCTGGCGCATATCTACGGCCGCAATGGCGACAATCTGGAAGCACAATTGCTCAGCGAGGGCTTGGGCTACCGCGTGGCGGTTGCTCCCAATGTACGCCTCAGCGGTTGCCAGCTGGTTGCCGAGCAGGTGGCGCGCAAGGCTGGCGCCGGTCTTTGGCGTCGTTCGCCGGTGGTGCGTGCGGGGGACGTCCGGCACTCGGGTTTCGCGGTCATTGCGGGCCGTATCGAAGGCGTGGAGCGTAACCGTGGCGGGGTCTGGCTGAACCTGGACAGCGCTGTGGTGCTGCAGGTTCCCGCTCGTCTGCAACGTAACTTCCCCGCCAGCTTCTTCGATAACCTCAAGGGACGCCAGGTCGAGGCGCGTGGCTGGGTGCTGGATCGTTCCCGCAAGGGTGGTCTCAAGCCCGGGCAGCGACGCTGGGTGTTGCCATTGACCGATCCGAGTATGTTGGAGCGCATTTAAGGCTAAAAGATGTAGACATTTCGCTATCGGATTGTACACACTGTTGGTCGTATGCCCCGTGGGTTATAGCGTAAAGTCGTAGGCTAAAGGCCTTGACACAAGTGACCGACCAGTCTTGTGGCTCCCCGGCTCTTTGCGTATCCTCGGCGGTCCGTCAGAACAGTAAATAGCGGAATGCCCACCATGTCAGACCTGAAAACCGCCGCTCTCGAATATCACGCCCAACCTCGTCCGGGGAAACTGAGCGTCGAACTTTCCAAGCCCACTGCTACCGCCCGTGATCTCGCCCTGGCCTACAGCCCAGGTGTTGCTGAGCCCGTGCGTGAAATCGGCCGTGATCCAGAGCTGGCTTACAAATACACCGGCAAAGGCAACCTGGTTGCGGTGATTTCCGATGGCACCGCCATCCTCGGTCTGGGCGACCTCGGCCCACTGGCCTCCAAGCCGGTCATGGAAGGCAAGGGTGTTCTGTTCAAGCGTTTCGCCGGTATCGACGTGTTCGACATCGAAGTCGAATCGGAAAGCCCACAAGCGTTCATCGACACCGTTCGCCGCATTTCGATCACCTTCGGTGGCATCAACCTCGAAGACATCAAGGCGCCTGAGTGCTTTGAAATCGAGCGCACCCTGATCGAACAGTGCGACATCCCGGTATTCCACGATGACCAGCACGGTACCGCCATCGTGACCGCGGCCGGCATGATCAACGCCCTGGAAATCGCCGGCAAGAAGCTGGAAGACGCCAGAATCGTCTGCCTGGGCGCCGGCGCTGCCGCCATCTCCTGCATGAAGTTGCTGGTGAGCATGGGTGCCAAGGTCGAAAACATCTACATGATCGACCGCAGCGGCGTGATCCACGCTGGCCGTGACGACCTGAACCAGTACAAGGCGCAGTTCGCCCACGCTACCGACAAGCGCACCCTGGCTGACGCCCTCGACGGTGCCGATGTGTTCGTAGGCCTCTCCGGCCCGAACCTGCTGAGCGCCGAAGGCCTGAAGTCGATGGCTGCCAACCCGATCGTGTTCGCCTGCTCGAACCCGGACCCGGAAATCTCGCCAGAGCTGGCTCACGCCACTCGCAGCGACGTGATCATGGCTACCGGTCGTTCCGACTACCCGAACCAGGTCAACAACGTACTGGGCTTCCCGTTCATCTTCCGGGGTGCCCTGGACGTTCGCGCCAAGCGCATCAATGAAGAAATGAAGATCGCCGCCGCCATCGCCCTCAAAGACCTGGCCAAGCTGCCAGTGCCGAAGGAAGTCTGCGATGCCTACGGCGTCGAAGGCCTGGAGTTCGGCCGTGAGTACATCATTCCGAAGCCGCTGGACGCACGCCTGATTACCGTCGTTTCCGACGCTGTGGCCAAGGCCGCCATCGAATCCGGCGTGGCTACCCTGCCGTATCCGAAGCACTACCCGCTGACCAGTGTGGATGACGTGTTCAACGGCTGATTGCCGCTGTAGCGACATGAAGAAGCCCCGGCTCGCAAGAGTCGGGGCTTTTTTGTGGGAATGTGTCAGGGCGGTAGGGGTTCGCCGCAGCAGTTTTTGCGCCTGGGAGATCGAGCGCCGCCCGCGCGGCGCTTCGCGGGGCAAGCCCGCTCCCACATTTGTTGCAACGTGGCCATGTCTGTTAGGCCATGGTTGTCAGCCTTGTTGGCATGACTGGATTCTGAGCTGGGCACTGATGCCGCCTTGTCTGCCTCAAGTCATGCACCAAGGCGGGCAACCATGGCCTGACAGGTTCGGCACGTTGCAACAAATGTGGGAGCGGCCTTGTGCCGCGAAGCGCCGCGCGGGCGGCGCTAGATTTGTGCATCACCTAAATCCTGAGGCGAGCAGCTGCCAGCCCCCAGGCTTTAAAGCAAGGTCAGAACAGATCCATCGGCGCCGCTTCATCCGCCGGCAGCGGGCTGCCCGGTGTCGCGCCAGTGCCCAGTTCGTCCACCGACGGCGGCGAGTCTTCGGCCTTGAACAGCTCGAAGTAGGCATTCGGTGTGCTCGGCGAGGCCGCGCGGCCACTGACCGGATCCACGCGCAGGCTGAGGATGCCCTCCGGCTCTGCAGGCGCGTGTTCGGGCTTGTCCTTGAGCGCCGCACCCATGAAACTCATCCAGATCGGTAGTGCCACCGTGCCGCCGTATTCGCGGCGACCAAGGGTTTCGGGCTGGTCGAAACCGACCCACACGGTGGTCACGTAGTCGGCGTTGTAGCCGGAGAACCAGGCGTCCTTGGACTCGTTGGTGGTGCCGGTCTTGCCTGCCAGGTCGGTGCGGCCCAAGGCCAGCGCCCGGCGGCCGGTACCGCGCTTGATCACGTCCTGCAGCATGCTGGTGAGGATGTAGGTGGTGCGAGCGTCGATGATCCGCTCGGCCGCGGCCGGCGCCTGCGCTGCAGGCGTCACCTGGTTGAAGGCAGCGGGTGCCTCACCCGGCATGGCTACAGTGCTGATCGGCTGTTCGGGTGCGGCCAGGCCTGCCTGGTCCTCGGCGCCTTGCGGTACCCGGGCAGGGTTTGCCGTGAACAGCGTCTCGCCGTTGCGGCTTTCGATGCGCTCGATCAGGTACGGGGTGATCTTGTAGCCGCCGTTGGCAAAGGTGCTCCACCCGGTGGCGATTTCCATCGGGGTCAGGGTGGCGGTGCCCAGTGCCAGCGACAGGTTGCGTGGCAGGTCCTGCTTGTTGAAACCGAACTTGGCGATGTAGTCGATGGTGCGGTCCACGCCCATGGCCTGCAACAGGCGGATCGATACCAGGTTGCGCGACTTGTACAGCGCCTCGCGCATGCGGATCGGGCCCAGGAAGGTGTTGGTATCGTTCTTTGGCCGCCAGACCTTGTCCAGGTACTCGTCGACGAACACGATCGGAGCGTCGTTGACCAGGCTGGATGCGGTATAGCCACTATCCAGCGCGGCACTGTAGACGAACGGCTTGAAGCTCGAGCCCGGTTGACGCTTGGCCTGCATGGCGCGGTTGTAGTTGCTCTGCTCGAACGAGAAGCCGCCGACCAGAGCGCGGATGGCGCCGTTGTAAGGGTCGAGGGTGACCAGCGCACTCTGCGCGCCAGGTACCTGGCTGAACTTGAGCTTGCCATCTTCCAGGCGCTGCAGGCGCACCAGGTCGCCGACCTGGGCCACGTCCGCCGGTGACTGCGGTGCACGGCCCTGGGAGTTGCTGTTGATGAACGGGCGCGCCCATTTCATGGTGTCCCAGGCGACCAGTTCTTCCTGGCCGCTACGGGTCAGCACCTTGAGGCCGTTTTTTTCGACCTGGGTGACGATGGCCGGCTCCAGGCCGCCAAGGCTGCGCTGCTTGCCCAGTTCCTGCAGCCAGTCGGCCTGGGTGCGGCCCGGGAAGCGAGCCTCGGGGCCGCGGTAGCCGTGGCGCTCGTCATAGTCGGAGAGGCCGTTGAGGATGGCCTTGTTGGCCATTTCCTGCATGTCGCTGGGCACCGTGGTGGTGACGCGGAAGCCTTCGGTGTAGGCGTCGCTGCCATAGCGGCCGACCATTTCGGCGCGGGCCATTTCGGCGATGTAGGGCGCATTCACTTCAGGCGTGGGCACGTGGTAACTGGCGTTGAGCGGCTCGGCGAGGGCTGCCTGGTAGCTGGCTTCGTCGATCTTGCCCAGCTTGTACATGCGGCCGAGGATCCAGTCGCGGCGCTCCTTGGCGCGTACCGGGTTGGCCAGCGGGTTGAAGCGCGAGGGTGCCTTGGGCAGACCGGCGATCATCGCCATCTGCGCCAGGCTCACGTCGCGGATCGACTTGCCGTAGTACACCTGCGCGGCGGCGTCGATGCCGTAGGCGCGGTTGCCCAGGTAGATCTTGTTCACGTACAGCTCGAGGATCTCGTCCTTGGTCAGCTCACGCTCGATCTGCAGGGCCAGCAGGATCTCGTTGGTCTTGCGCGAGAAGCTGCGCTCGCTGGTAAGGAAGAAGTTCTTCGCCACCTGCATGGTGATGGTACTGCCGCCGGTCTGGATATGCCCGGTTTTCACCAGCTGGGTCGCGGCGCGCATCAGGCTGCTGGGGTCGACACCATAGTGGTTGAGGAAGTTGTCGTCCTCGGCCGACAGAAGCGCCTGGATGAACTGTGGGGGAATTTCCGCGAAGCGAATCGGCGAGCGACGCATTTCGCCGAACTCGGCAATCAGCTTGCCGTCGCTGCTGTACACCCTGAGAGGGATCTGCAACTGGATGCTTCTGAGCGACTCGACCGAGGGCAGGTTGGGACTAAGATACAGAAATGCACCGCTCACACCGAGTACGAGCGCGCAGATGACTGCGACGGAAGACCACCAGAAGAACTTCAGCAGGCGTATCAAGGCTTTTCGGTGTCCAGGTTGGGAGTGGATTGCACGCAGGTCCAGCGGACCAGAAAACGCTGGGCATTATAAGCATTTTTTCGTCTATCCGGGTTACCGGCCAGGCTGCCCGTCGCCTTGATGGGCCGGCGCGGCCCAGTGTTGACGCGGGGTTGAGACAGACAGCGGCGACAGACAACAAGGATGCCACGATGTTAGGACGCTTCGGCAAGGATGCCGGTTCACTCGTAGGGGTGGAAATTGCCCCTGATACCGTTCGTATTGTGCAACTGCAGCGACGTAACCGGCGCTGCAGGGTGCTTGCCTCGGTAGAGGAACCGTTTGAATCGGCGGCTGGCAGTGATTGGGCAACAGAGCCAGCCTCCGTGGTGGCTGCCTTGAGGCGTGCCTACCGACGCAGTGGTCTCAGGCAGCGCCGGGTAGCGCTGGCACTGCCGGCCAACCAGGTAATCTGCAAGCTGTGCCACCTGCCAGTGGAACAGGATGGGGCGGAAATGGAGGCGCAGCTGCTGGCTGACGCCGAACGGCTGTTCCCGTTTCCGCTGGAGGACCTGGCCCTGGATTTTCAGGTCATGGGGGCCTCCGGTGTCCAGCCAGGTTGCGCCGAGGTAATGGTGGCTGCGTGTCGGCAGAGTGCGCTGGCGCCACTTGAAAGTCTTGTCCAGGAGGCCGGGTTGCAACTGGAGGCCGTGGAGGTCGACAGCATTGCCTTGGGGCGCATGCTGCCGCAGGGCAGTCAGCAGGGGTTGGTGCTGCTGCGTATCGAGGCGCATGGCACCACCCTTTATGGCTGGCAGTCGGGTCGGCCGCAGCAACGGCTTGAGCTGAGCCTGGGGATGTCGACGATAACGGGAGCGCTGCCGGAGCGCCTGCAGGCCCTGTTCGTTGGTGAGCCATTGCCCGATTGCCTGCTGGTCGCCAGCCATTCGCCGATCGAGCCGGGCCGGCTGCAGAGCCTCGGCTCCCGGTTGAACCTGCCGTGTCGCCGGGTGCCTGATCTAGCGGGCCTGGAACGGGTCGATGGCGCGATGATCCTGGCGTGCGCCCTGGCCCTTGGAGGGTTGCGCCGATGATGCGCCTGAACCTTTTGCCCTGGCGCGAACGGCAGCGCCAGGCGGCGTTGCGCTGTTTTCGCAGGCGACTGGTCGCCGGCGCGCTGCTGGCCCTGTGTGCCGTGACGCTGGTTGACCAGTTGGCCCGCCAGCGCGGGCAGCAGCAGGCGCTGGCCAATAGCCGGCGCCAGGCAGCCCTTGAAGTGTTGGGCGAGCAATTGCAGCCGCTGGCCGGCGTGCGTGCGCAGCATGAGGCGCTACTGGCACGTGCTGCGGCGCTGGAAGGCCTGCGCGCTCATCAGGATGTCCTGGTTGGCGTGTTCGCTGACCTCGAGAGGGCGTTGCCAGTGGGTGTGCAACTGCTCGACCTCAGCCTGGAAGACGGTCGCCTGCAGATGACCGGGCTGGCCACGTCCGCTGCCGTGGTCGCGCAGTTCATGCGTGATCTGAGCCGCTCGAGTGCGTTGCTCGGTCTGGAGCTCAAGCGCATCAGGAGCCTGCCGGACGGCGATGAATTCCTGCTTGGCGCCCGCGTTTCGGCGTTCTGGTCGTGAATGCGGCACAGTTGCTCGGCTGGCTGGCCGTGGCCGAGCGCTCCAGCTGCTTCAGGCAACTGGCGCCATTGTTGGTGGCCGTGGTGTTGTTCGGCCTTGGCTGCGTGATACGTCTGCCGACAGTGTTGCAGCAGCAGGCACAGGAGGAGGCTCGGCGCGCCGAGCTGAACGAACGACAGTCAGCCAGCCTGGTGCAGCTGGCGGCGCTGGAGCAGCTCCAGGCGTCGGTGGCCATTGCCGAGCAACGCTTGCAGGAGGCGCACTGGTACCTGGCGGCCGGGGAGGGCATGAGCGACCTGCTCGACCGCCTGGCGGCTTCGGGGCATGCGCATGGCTTGCTCATCGAGCGGTTCGATGTACATGAAGGCGAACAACAGGCCGGTTTCCGCAAGGTACCGCTGGAGCTACAGGTGGTGGGGCGTTACGCGGCCTTGCGCCAGTGGCTGGACGACTGGTTGGGCCAGGCGCGTGTGCTACGCAGTGGTGACCTGAAGCTGGCTGCGGCCGATGGCCAGCCTGGCCTGCTGCGCCTGCAGGTGCGGGTTGATGCCTATCAGGCGCTGGCACCCATGCCGGCACCTGCTGTGCTTGCGCGCATGCCAGCCAGGGGTGTGACGGCAGCGCCCGCAGTCGACCTGTTTGCGCCCGGGTCGACGCGATTGACGGGCTCCGGGTTAGCCGGCGTGCCTTTGGCGCAGCTGGAGATGGTCGGCAGCCTGTCGCGTGGGGCGGCGCACGAAGCTCTGCTAATGGCGGCTGGCAGGCTTTATCGCGTGCGTCCGGGGGACCGGGTCGGGCGTGACCAGGGTGTGGTGGCTAAGGTCGAGCAAAGCCATGTCGAAGTACGCGAACGGCTGTTCATGGCAGGAGTGTGGCAGGAACGCACGGCATTCATAACCCTTGCAAAGCGCCTGGGCAAGGAGGCCCCGGACCAAGATGAAAAAGTTGATGAAATGGGGGCTGGCGGCCCTGCTGCCGATCCCGCTGGCGTCGGCGGTGCCGTATCAGGGTGAACCACTGACGCTGAACTTCCAGGATGTGGAAGTGCGCTCGGTGCTGCAGGTACTGGCTGACTATGCCGGGGTCAACCTGGTCGCCAGTGATGCCGTGCAGGGTAGCGTCACCTTGCGTTTGCAGGATGTGCCGTGGGACCAGGCGCTGGAGCTGGTGCTGCGCAGCAAGGGCCTGGTCCGGCGCCAGGAGGGTAATGTGCTGCTGGTGGCCCCTGCGGCCGAGTTTGCCGCGCAGTCTGTCGATGCCCGCGTGGGCCAGACGCTGGATGCGCAGTTGCAGCCGTTGCGCCGGGAGCTGTTGCCCATCCATCACGCCAAGGCCGCCGAGCTGGCGGAGCTGCTGCTGGCGAGCCTGGCGGATGACGGCATCCTCACCGGGCGGGGTAGCCTGAGTGTCGATGAACGCACCAATACGCTGGTGGTGCACCAGCCTGCCGAGCGCCTTGCCGAGTTGCGGCAACTGGTGGCGCAGCTGGACGTGCCGGTGCGCCAGGTGGCGATCGAGGCGCGTATCGTCGAGGCCAACGTCGATTACGAGAAAAGCCTGGGGGTACGCTGGGGAGCGCCGCTATACGTTGAAAACCCGCAGCCGGGCAAGGACCTGTTCGTCGACCTTGGGGTGGAGCGCGTGGGCAGCAGCGTCGGCCTGGGGCTGCTGCGCGGCGGCGTGCTGCTCGACCTGGAGCTCAGTGCCATGGAAAAGAGCGGTAACGGCGAGATCATCTCGCAGCCCAAGGTAGTCACGGCCGACAAGGAAACGGCCAGGATCCTCAAGGGCACCGAGGTGCCATACCAGGAAACCAGCAAGAGTGGCGCCACCTCGGTAGCGTTCCGCGAAGCCTCGCTGTCCCTGGAGGTGACCCCGCAGATCACCCCGGACAACAAGGTGATCATGACCGTCAGGGTGACCAAGGACGAGCCGGACTACGTCAATGCCTTGAACAATGTACCGCCGATCCGCAAGAACGAGGTAAATGCCAAGGTTCGCGTGGCTGATGGCGAAACGATCGTGATCGGTGGCGTGTACTCGACTTCGCAAAACAATATTGTCGACAAGGTGCCATTTTTCGGTGATCTGCCGTATGTTGGGCGGCTGTTTCGACGCGATGCATTACAAGAGAAAAAATCCGAGCTGCTGGTCTTCCTGACTCCGCGTATCATGAGTGACCAGGCGATTGCTGTGAGTCGTTGATTCTGTGCGAAATTTGATACTTGTGGGGCCCATGGGCGCTGGTAAAAGCACCATCGGACGCCTATTGGCCAAAGAGCTGCGCCTGCTGTTCAAGGATTCCGACAAGGAAATCGAACTGCGATGCGGCGCCAACATCCCGTGGATTTTCGACAAGGAAGGCGAGCCGGGTTTTCGTGACCGCGAGCAGGCGATGATCGCCGAGCTGTGCGCACTCGACGGCGTTGTCCTGGCGACCGGTGGTGGTGCGGTTATGCGCGAAGCCAACCGCCAGGCGCTGCACAAGGGTGGTCGGGTGATCTACCTGCATGCTTCGGTTGAACAGCAGGTTGGCCGCACCGCGCGTGATCGCAATCGCCCCCTGCTGCGCACCGCCAATCCCGAGGCGACCTTGCGCGCCCTGCTGGAAGCCCGCGATCCGCTCTATCGTGAGATCGCCGACCTGGTGGTAGAAACCGACGAGCGGCCGCCACGCATGGTGGTGATCGATATTCTCGAGCGCTTGCAGCAGTTGCCGCCCCGTTAGCCTGGGACTATTCTCGGCCACCAGCGCCGAGGCGAGGTTCAACGTTACCGCGTGGGCGCCCGAACGGCGCCGCGCCCAAGTACATTGTGGGGATACATGCAGACATTAAAGGTCGACCTGGGCGAGCGTAGCTACCCGATCTACATTGGCGAAGGCCTGCTGGACCAGCCCGAGCTGCTGGCGCCGCACATCGCCGGGCGGCAGGTTGCCATCGTTTCCAACGAGACCGTCGCCCCCCTGTATCTCGAGCGTTTGAGCAAGACCCTGGGTGCCTATTCGGTGCTGCCGGTGGTATTGCCCGATGGCGAAGCCCACAAGAACTGGGAAACCCTACAGCTGATCTTCGATGGCCTGCTGACTGCACGGCACGACCGCCGCACCACCGTGGTCGCCCTGGGCGGCGGCGTGATCGGGGACATGGCCGGCTTCGCCGCCGCCTGCTATCAGCGCGGCGTCGATTTCATCCAGGTGCCGACTACCCTGCTGTCCCAGGTCGATTCCTCGGTCGGCGGCAAGACCGGTATCAACCACCCGCTGGGCAAGAACATGGTCGGTGCCTTCTACCAGCCCAATGCAGTGCTGATCGACACTACCACTCTCAAGACCCTGCCGGCGCGCGAGCTGTCCGCAGGTCTGGCCGAAGTGATCAAGTACGGCCTGATCTGCGACAAGCCGTTCCTCGCCTGGCTCGAGGACAATATGCAGGCATTGCGTGCCCTGGAGCCGGCAGCGCTGACCGAAGCCATCCGCCGCTCCTGCGCGGCCAAGGCCGCAGTGGTAGGTGCCGACGAGCGCGAGTCTGGCGTACGCGCCACGCTGAACCTGGGGCATACCTTCGGGCATGCCATCGAGACTCACATGGGTTACGGCGTGTGGCTGCATGGCGAAGCCGTGGCGGCAGGCACGGTGATGGCCCTGGAGATGTCCATGCGCCTTGGCTGGATCGACCAGGCCGAGCGCGATCGCGGAATCCGCCTGTTGCAGGACGCAGGTTTGCCGGTGGTGCCACCACAGGAAATGACCCCGGCGCATTTCATGGAGCACATGGCGGTCGACAAGAAGGTGCTCGACGGCCGTCTGCGTCTGGTGCTGTTGCGCCAGATGGGCGAGGCCGTCGTGACCGACGACTATCCGAAAGAGATTTTACAGGCCACGTTGTCGGCGGATTACCGCGCGATCGTGGCCCAGCTTTGAGGTTGTGACAGCGCAATGACCAGTTTGCATGCCGATGAGGCCTTTCTCGACCATTACCAGTTGAGCCACGATCCGTTCGCACCCCGCGTGCCCGGCTTCAAGTTTTTCCCGGCCCAGCGCAAGCCTGTGCTCGGCCAACTGCACCACCTGGCGCGCTACAGCCAGCTGATGCTGGTTGTCAGCGGCCCGTTGGGCAGCGGCAAGACGCTGCTGCGCCAGGCCCTGGTGGCCAGCACCAACAAGCAGGCGGTGCAGAGTGTGGTGGTGTCCGCCCGTGGCGCCAGCGATGCCGCCAGCGTACTCGGCCAGGTTGCGCAGAACCTGGATGTGGCCCAGGCCGAAATGCAGGCGATCCTGGCCAAGGTAGTGCAACTGGCACTGACCGGCCAGGAAGTGTATTTGCTGGTGGACGATGCGGAACAACTCGACGAGTCGGCACTCCAAGCGTTGCTGGAATTGGCGGCGGGTGTACCGGAAGGGCGCCCGCATGTGTTCCTGTTCGGTGAGCCGTCGCTGATTGCCGGGCTGGAGGAGATCAATGTCGAGGAAGAACGCTTCCACATCATCGAGCTCGCCCCCTACAGTGAAGAAGAAACCCGCGAGTACCTGGAGCAGCGCCTGGAAGGTGCTGGCCGGGGCATCGAGGTGTTCAGCCGTGAACAGATCGCCGATATCCATGAAAACTCCGACGGCTGGCCTGGCAACATCAACCAGGTCGCCCGTGACACTTTGATCGAAGCCATGATCGCCAGCCGCTCGACGGCCAAGCGACCATCCATGGGGTTCAAGATGCCTAAAAAACATGTGCTCGCGCTGTCCGCTGTGGTTGTGGTCGCCGTTGCGGCCGCGGTGTTGATGCCGAAGAAAGGTGACAAGGCGCCCGTCGAAGCGCCGGCCGCCCAGGCCCAGTTGCCGCTTGGCGAGGGTCAGGCCAATGGTGGCAACCCGGCCATCGAGTTTTCGGGTTCGTCCCAGCCGATGCCGTTGCCGCTGGTTGGCCAGTCGCAACCGGTGATGCGCGAACCGCTGGCCCAGGCCGCGGGCATGGGTGAGGGTGAAGAGGGGAGCCCGGCCGGTGATACCGCCCTGCAGCCAGGCAACCCGCCGCCAACCGTGACCACCATCGCGCCGCCGCAAGGTGTGCCGGCAGGCCCGGCACCGGTACCTGCCCAGCCTGTAGCCACGGCGCCGGCCCAGCCGGTGCAGCCGCAACCACAACCACAGCCGGTTGCGCCTGCGCCAAAACCTGTTGCAACCCAGCCTGCCAAGCCGGTTGCGCCTGCCAAGCCTGCACCAGCACCGACCCAGGTCGCCGTGGCCAAGCCGGCCGCCAAGCCTGCCGAGAAGCCGGCAGCCGGTGGTAGCGGCAACAGTGGCTGGTATGCCGGGCAGAAACCGGGCAATTATGTGGTGCAGATCCTGGGCACCAGCTCCGAGGCTTCGGCCCAGGCCTTCGTCAAGGCCCAGGGTGGCGACTATCGCTACTTCAAGAAAAACCTGCAGGGCAAGCCGCTGTACGTAGTTACTTACGGCAACTTCGCCAACCGCGACGCAGCGGTTGCGGCAATCAAGAACTTGCCAGCGAAGGTCCAGGCTGGTAAACCTTGGCCACGTACCGTCGGCAGCGTCCAACAAGAGCTGGCCACGGCCCGCTGATACCTTCCGGGCGGCATCACCCCGCCGCCCAGTTGCTGAGCGAATCCTGACTTTTCGTCTAGCCTGCTGCGTTTGAACGCGGCAGGCTTTTCTGTCCCAGACTGCCGGCCACAAGCCTCACTTGCAGTCATGGCTGAAACGCTTCAGACTCGAGCCAAGCCGCTATCACGGCGCATGGCGTAAAACATTCAAAATTGCGACATAAATTTTCAATGGTGAGACATGAAAATTTGTGAGCATCGCTGTCGCTGTGCAACAATGGTTTTCCATGGCCACCGCAAAAAGCTGGCGTTTGATCGGCGTGGATGGTAAGTGGTTGTTAAAAAAGAGATTTACCTCCGTTGAGAGGTGAACCTGGTGAGAATGTGTCTATGAAAACAGGTCTGTACCATCCCGAAGAATTCAAGGACAACTGTGGTTTTGGCCTGATCGCCCATATGACGGGCGAACCGAGCCACCACCTTCTGCAAACCGCCATGCAAGCCCTGACTTGCATGACCCACCGCGGCGGCATCAACGCCGACGGCAAGACCGGTGACGGTTGCGGTCTGCTCATGCAGAAGCCCGATCAATTCCTGCGTGCCGTGGCCCAGGAGCACTTCGCTGTCGAGCTGCCCAAGCAGTACGCCGTCGGCATGGTTTTCTTCAACCAGGACCCGGTCAAAGCCGAAGCCGCTCGCGCCAACATGGACCGCGAAATCCTCGCTGCCGGCCTGAATCTGGTCGGCTGGCGCAAGGTGCCGATCGACACCAGCGTGCTCGGCCGCCTGGCCCTGGAGCGCCTGCCGCAGATCGAGCAGGTATTCATCGGTGGTGAAGGCCTGAGCGATCAGGAATTCGCCATCAAGCTGTTCAGTGCCCGTCGTCGTTCATCCGTGGCCAACGCCCACGACGCCGACCACTACATCTGCAGCTTCTCGCACAAGACCATCATCTACAAAGGCCTGATGATGCCGCGCGATCTCGCGGCCTTCTACCCGGACCTGGGTGACGAGCGCCTGCAAACCGCTATCTGCGTGTTCCACCAGCGTTTCTCCACCAACACCTTGCCGAAATGGCCGCTGGCGCAGCCGTTCCGCTTCCTTGCCCACAACGGCGAGATCAACACCATCACCGGCAACCGCAACTGGGCCATGGCCCGTCGCACCAAGTTCGCCAACGACCTGATCCCCGACCTCGAAGAGCTCGGCCCGCTGGTCAACCGGGTCGGCTCCGACTCCTCGAGTATGGACAACATGCTCGAGCTGATGGTCACGGGTGGCATCGACCTGTTCCGTGGCGTGCGCATGCTGGTACCGCCAGCCTGGCAGAACGTCGAGACCATGGACGCCGACCTGCGCGCCTTCTACGAATACAACTCCATGCACATGGAGCCGTGGGATGGCCCGGCCGGTATCGTCATGACCGAAGGCCGTCACGCGGTGTGCCTGCTCGACCGTAACGGCCTGCGCCCGGCGCGCTGGGTGACCACCAAGAACGGCTACATCACCCTGGCGTCGGAAATCGGCGTTTGGGACTACAAGCCCGAGGACGTCATCGCCAAGGGCCGCGTTGGCCCGGGCCAGATCTTCGCTGTGGACACTGAAACCGGCCAGATTCTCGACACCGACGCCATCGACAACCGCCTGAAGTCGCGCCACCCCTACAAGCGCTGGCTGCGTCAGCACGCCACGCGCATCCAGGCGACGCTGACCGACGATCAGGGCGTGGCCAGCTACGACGCTGACCAGCTCAAGCAATACATGAAGATGTTCCAGGTTACCTTCGAAGAGCGTGACCAGGTGCTGCGCCCGCTGGGTGAGCAGGGCCAGGAAGCGGTCGGTTCGATGGGTGACGACACGCCGATGGCCGTGCTGTCGCAGCGCGTGCGTTCGCCGTACGACTTCTTCCGCCAGCAGTTCGCCCAGGTGACCAACCCGCCGATCGACCCGCTGCGCGAAGCGATCGTGATGTCCCTGGAAATCTGCCTGGGCGCCGAGCGCAACATCTTCCAGGAGTCCCCAGAGCACGCTTCGCGGGTCATCCTCAGCTCGCCGGTCATCTCGCCCGCCAAATGGCGTTCGCTGATGAACCTGGAGCGCGAAGGCTTCGACCGCCAGTTGATCGACCTCAACTATGAAGAGAGCGTCGGCCTGGAAGCGGCCATCCGCAACATCGCCGACCAGGCTGAAGAAGCCGTACGCGCCGGCAAGACCCAGCTGGTGCTGAGCGACCGCTACATCGCCCCGGGCAAGCTGCCGGTGCACGCCTCGCTGGCCGTGGGTGCGGTGCACCACCGCCTGACCGAACAGGGCCTGCGTTGCGACAGCAACATCCTGGTGGAAACCGCCACCGCCCGCGACCCGCACCACTTCGCCGTGCTGCTGGGCTTCGGTGCCTCGGCCGTTTACCCGTACCTGGCCTATGAAGTGCTGGCCGACCTGATCCGTACCGGCGAAGTGCTGGGTGACCTGGACGAAGTCTTCAAGTACTACCGCAAAGGCATCTCCAAAGGCCTGCTGAAGATCCTGTCGAAGATGGGTATCTCAACCATCGCCTCGTACCGTGGCGCGCAGCTGTTCGAAGCCATCGGGCTGTCCGAGGAAGTGGTCGGCCTGAGTTTCAAGGGCGTTTCCAGCCGTATCAAGGGTGCGCGTTTCGCAGACCTGGAAAGCGACCAGAAGCTGCTGGCAGCCGAAGCCTGGAGCGCGCGCAAGCCGATCCAGCAAGGTGGCCTGCTGAAGTTCGTCCACGGTGGCGAATACCACGCCTACAACCCGGACGTGGTCAACACCTTGCAGGCTGCCGTGCAGCAGGGTGACTACGCCAAGTTCAAGGAATACACCACGCTGGTCGACCAGCGTCCGGTGTCGATGATCCGCGACCTGCTGAAGGTGAAAGTGGCCGATCAGCCGCTGCCGCTGGAGCAGGTCGAGCCTCTGGAGGCAATCCTCAAGCGTTTCGACTCTGCCGGTATCTCGCTGGGTGCGCTGTCGCCAGAGGCCCACGAAGCGCTGGCCGAGGCGATGAACCGCCTGGGCGCGCGCTCCAACTCCGGTGAGGGCGGTGAAGACCCGTCGCGCTACGGCACCATCAAAAGCTCGAAGATCAAGCAGGTGGCCACCGGCCGCTTTGGCGTGACCCCGGAGTACCTGGTCAACGCCGAAGTGCTGCAGATCAAGGTTGCCCAGGGCGCCAAGCCCGGTGAGGGCGGCCAGCTGCCAGGCGGCAAGGTCAACGGCCTGATCGCCAAGCTGCGCTACGCGGTACCGGGCGTGACACTGATCTCGCCACCGCCGCACCACGACATCTACTCGATCGAAGACCTGGCCCAGCTGATCTACGACCTCAAGCAGGTCAACCCGCAGGCCCTGGTTTCGGTCAAGCTGGTCGCTGAAGCCGGCGTCGGCACCATCGCCGCCGGTGTGGCCAAGGCCTATGCCGACCTGATCACCATCTCGGGCTACGACGGTGGTACCGGTGCTTCGCCACTGACCTCGATCAAGTACGCCGGCGCCCCGTGGGAGTTGGGCCTGGCCGAGACCCACCAGACCCTGCGCGGCAACGACCTGCGCGGCAAGGTACGGGTGCAGACCGACGGCGGCCTGAAGACTGGTCTGGACGTGATCAAGGCGGCCATCCTCGGCGCCGAAAGCTTCGGCTTCGGTACCGCGCCGATGATCGCCCTGGGCTGCAAGTACCTGCGCATCTGCCATCTGAACAACTGCGCCACAGGCGTGGCCACCCAGAACGACAAGCTGCGCAAAGACCACTACATCGGCACCGTCGACATGGTGATCAACTTCTTCACCTTCGTCGCCGAAGAGACCCGTGAGTGGCTGGCCAAACTGGGTGTGCGCAGCCTCGGTGAGCTGATCGGCCGTACCGACCTGCTCGACGTACTGCCAGGCGACACCGAGCGCCAGCAGTACCTGGACCTGTCGCCGCTGCTGGGCAGCTCGCACATCCCGGCTGACAAGCCGCAGTTCTGCGAAGTCGACAGGAACCCGCCGTTCGACCAGGGCGAGCTGGCCGAGAAGATGGTGGAAATGGCCATGCCGGCCATCCGCGACCTGGCCGGTGGCGAGTTCAGCCTCGATATCTGCAACTGCGACCGTTCCATCGGTGCGCGCGTGTCGGGCGAGATCGCCCGCCTGCACGGCAACCAAGGCATGGCCGAGGCTCCGATCACCTTCCGCTTCAAAGGTACTGCGGGCCAGAGCTTCGGTGTGTGGAACGCCGGTGGCCTGAACCTGCACCTGGAAGGCGACGCAAACGACTACGTCGGCAAGGGCATGACCGGTGGCAAGGTCACCATCGTGCCGCCGGCCGGCAGCCCGTTCGAAACGCAGCACAGCGCCATCGTCGGCAACACCTGCCTGTACGGCGCCACCGGCGGCAAGCTGTTCGCTGCCGGTACTGCTGGCGAGCGCTTCGCTGTACGCAACTCCGGCGCCCACGCTGTTGTCGAGGGCACTGGCGATCACTGCTGTGAATACATGACCGGCGGCTTTGTCTGCGTGCTGGGCAAGACCGGTTACAACTTCGGTTCTGGCATGACTGGCGGCTTCGCCTACGTGCTCGACATGGACAATACCTTCGTCGACAAGCTCAACCATGAGCTGGTGGAAATCCAGCGTATCAGTGGTGAAGCGATGGAGGCCTACCGCAGCCACCTGGCGCGGGTCCTTGCCGAGTACGTGGAAGAGACCGGCAGCGAGTGGGGGCGTGAGCTCTCGGAGAACCTGGACGACTATGTGCGGCGCTTCTGGCTGGTCAAGCCGAAGGCAGCCAACCTCAAGCAACTGCTGTCCAGCACCCGTGCCAACCCGCAGTAACAACAGCTGCAAGTGACGGCCCCGTACGCGGGGCCTGTCGTGCTCAAGTGATCGTCTTGCAGCTTGCAGCCTGAGGCTGGCAACTGCGGTAAAGAGGTTTTGAAAAATGGCTGAACGTCTGAACAACGACTTCCAGTTCATCGAAGTGGGCCGCAAGGACCCGAAGAAAAAGCTGCTGCGCCAGCGCAAGAAGGAGTTCGTGGAAATCTACGAGCCGTTCAAGCCGCAGCAGTCCGTGGAGCAGGCGCACCGCTGCCTGGGCTGCGGTAACCCGTATTGCGAGTGGAAGTGCCCGGTACACAACTTCATCCCCAATTGGTTGAAGCTGGTCTCCGAAGGCAACATCCTGGCCGCGGCGGAGCTGTCGCACCAGACCAACACCCTGCCGGAAGTGTGCGGCCGCGTATGCCCGCAGGACCGCCTGTGCGAGGGTGCCTGCACCCTGAACGACGGCTTCGGCGCGGTTACCATCGGCTCGGTGGAGAAGTACATCACCGACACCGCCTTCGCCATGGGCTGGCGCCCGGACATGTCCAAGGTCAAGCCAACCGGCAAGCGCGTCGCCATCATCGGCGCCGGCCCAGCCGGCCTGGGCTGTGCCGACGTGCTGGTACGTGCCGGCGTGACCCCGGTGGTGTTCGACCGCAACCCGGAAATCGGCGGCCTGCTGACCTTCGGTATTCCCGAGTTCAAGCTGGAAAAGACCGTGCTCAGCAACCGCCGAGAAGTGTTCACCGGCATGGGCATCGAGTTCCGCCTGAACACCGAGGTGGGCAAGGACGTGACCATGGAGCAACTGCTCGCCGAGTACGACGCAGTGTTCATGGGCATGGGTACCTACACTTACATGAAGGGCGGCTTCCCGGGCGAGGACCTGCCGGGCGTGCATGACGCGCTGGACTTCCTGATCGCCAACGTCAACCGCAACCTGGGCTTCGAGAAGTCGCCGGAAGACTTCGTCGACATGCAGGGCAAGAAGGTGGTGGTGCTGGGCGGTGGTGACACTGCAATGGACTGCAACCGCACCTCGATCCGCCAGGGCGCCAAGTCGGTGACCTGCGCCTATCGCCGTGACGAGGCCAACATGCCGGGTTCGCGTCGCGAGGTGAAGAACGCCAAGGAAGAGGGCGTGAAGTTCCTCTACAACCGCCAGCCTATCGCCATTGTCGGCGAGGACAAGGTCGAAGGCGTGAAAGTGGTCGAGACCCGTCTTGGCGAACCGGATGCCCGTGGCCGTCGCAGCCCCGAACCGATCCCGGGGTCCGAAGAGATCCTGCCGGCCGATGCCGTGGTCATCGCCTTCGGCTTCCGCCCAAGCCCGGCGCCGTGGTTCGAGCAGCATGGCATCCAGCTGGACAGCCAGGGCCGCGTTGTGGCCCCTGAGAAGGGCAAGTTCAAGCACCAGACCAGCAACCCGAAAGTGTTTGCCGGTGGCGACATGGTGCGCGGGTCGGACCTGGTGGTGACGGCTATCTTCGAAGGACGTACTGCTGCTGAGGGTATCCTGGACTACTTGGAAGTCTGATTGATTATCGGGGCCGCTTCGCGGCCCTTTCGCGACACAAGGCCGCTCCCACAGGGAAATGCATTCCTCATGTGGGAGCGGCCTTGCGTCGCGATAGGCTGCAAAGCAGCCCCAACGGCATTTTTGTATACAAAAATCCTTGATCCATGGCATCCAATAGACAAAACGCATGGCCTTGACCGTGCCTTTTGCGCTGGCGTCTGAGAAAATGCCCGCACTATTTTTCCGGATGCCGACATGACTGCCCTGAAGAACGATCGTTTCCTGCGTGCACTGCTCAAGCAACCCGTAGACGTCACCCCGGTGTGGATGATGCGCCAGGCCGGCCGCTACCTGCCGGAGTACCGCGCCAGCCGCGCCAAGGCCGGTGACTTCATGAGCCTGTGCATGAACCCGCAGTTCGCCTGCGAGGTGACCCTGCAGCCGCTGGACCGCTACCCTCTGGACGCGGCGATCCTGTTCTCGGACATCCTCACCATCCCCGACGCGATGGGCCTGGGCCTGTACTTCGAAAGCGGCGAAGGCCCGCGTTTCAAGAAGGTCATCAGCACCCCGGCCGACATCGAAGCGCTGCCAATCCCCGACCCGCAGAAAGACCTTGGCTACGTGATGGACGCGGTCAGCACCATCCGCCGTGAACTGAACGGCCGCGTGCCGCTGATCGGCTTCTCCGGCAGCCCGTGGACCCTGGCCACCTACATGGTCGAAGGCGGCTCGTCGAAGGACTTCCGCAAGACCAAGGCCATGGCCTACGACAACCCGCAGGCCCTGCACCTGCTGCTGGACAAGCTGGCCCAGTCGGTCACCAGCTACCTCAACGGCCAGATCCTTGCCGGCGCCCAGGCCGTGCAGATTTTCGACACCTGGGGTGGTAACCTGTCGGCGGCGGCTTACCAGGAGTTCTCCCTGGCCTATATGCGCAAGATCGTCAGCGGCCTGATCCGCGAGCACGAGGGGCGCAAGGTGCCGGTGATCCTGTTCACCAAGAACGGCGGCCTGTGGCTGGAAAGCATCGCCGAAGCCGGTGCCGACGCGCTGGGCCTGGACTGGACCTGCGAGATCGGCGATGCCCGCCGCCGCGTGGGTGACAAGGTGGCGCTGCAGGGCAACATGGACCCGACCGTGCTGTATGCCAAGCCCGAGGCCATCCGCAAGGAAGTGGCGCGCATTCTGGCCAGCTATGGCCACGGCACAGGCCATGTATTCAACCTGGGCCACGGCATCACCCCGGAAGTCGACCCGGAGCACGCTGGCGTGTTCATCAACGCCGTGCATGAGCTGTCGGCGCAGTACCATCAGTGAATTGACCGCTGAGTACGCAAGCCCGGCCATGTGCCGGGCTTTTTGTTGCATTAAGTTTTAATTCAGCGATCGTCGTTAATCTGGTCCCATCGAAACCGAAACAGGACCTGATTCTCATGAAAACACGTTATCTTGCGTTCATCCTCGCTCCCTTGTTCAGCACTGCGGCCCTGGCTGCCGGTTATACCGGCCCCGGCGCCCAGTCGGTTACCACCGTAGTTGCGGCCAACGATGCTGCCGACGACACCCCAGTGGTGCTGCAGGGCTTTGTGACCAAGAAGATCAACAACGACGACAAGTACGAATTCAAGGACAACACCGGCACCATCACCGTGGAAATCGATGATGAAGACCTGCCGCCGACGCCGTTCAACGACAAGACCAAGGTCAAGCTGACCGGTGAGGTGGAGAAGCACCTGATGAGCCGGGAAGTGGATGTGGATAGGGTCGAGCTCATCAACTGAGCCACTGGCCTCTTCACGGGTGAACCCGCTCCCACCGGTACAGCGCTACCCTCAGATGTAGCGAGGTCCCTGTGGGAGCGGGTTTACCCGCGAATGGGCCTCAAGCAGTTTTCGGTGGCAGCCTGCTCAGGTGCAACGCCACCAGCAACGCCACCACCAGCAGGCTGCCAATGAACAGCCCGATGCCATTCCAGCCCCACTGGTGCCAGAACACCCCGCCCGCCGTACCGGCCACACTCGACCCGGCGTAATAGCTGAACAGGTACAGCGACGACGCCTGTCCCTTGGCCTTCAAAGCCCTGCGGCCGATCCAGCTGCTGGCCACCGAGTGCGCACCGAAGAAGCCAAAGGTGAACACCAGCATCCCAACGATCACCATCACCAACGGGCTGGCCAGGGTCATCAGCAAGCCGCCCGCCATCACCACGATACTGGCCCAGAACACCTTGCGCCGACCCAGCTTGTCGGCCAGCGCGCCGACCTGCGCCGAACTGTAGATGCCCGACAGGTACACCACCGACAGCAAGCCGACCAGCGCCTGGTTCATGTGGTAGGGCTCGGCCAGCAGGCGGTAGCCGATGTAGTTGAACAGGGTGACGAAGGCGCCCATCAGCAGGAAGGCTTCGAGGAACAGCCAGGGCAGGCCGGCATCCCTGAAGTGCATGACGAAGCCATCCAGCAGGCTGCGTGGGTTCATCGTCTGTGGGCGGAAATTGCGCGATTCGGGCAGCACCTTCCAGAACACCAGCGCCGCCACCAGGGCCAGGCCGCCAATGGTCAGCATCGCCGTGTGCCAGCTGACGAAGTCGATCAGTACGCCGGTGATCAGGCGCCCGCTCATGCCGCCAATGGCATTGCCGCCGATGTACAGGCCCATGGCCAGGCCGATGTGCTGCGGGTGGATCTCTTCGCTCAGGTAGGTCATCGCCACCGCCGCCAGGCCGCTCAGCGACAGGCCGACCAGGGCGCGGGAGGCCAGTACCAGCTCCCAGCTCGGCATCACAGCGCTGGCCAGGGTGGAAAGGGCGGCGCAGACCAGGGCAAACACCATCACCGGCTTGCGCCCGATGCGGTCGGAGATTGGCCCGGTGATCAGCAGGCCGAACGCCAGCATGGCTGTGGAGACCGACAGCACCAGGCTGCTCTGCGCCGCATTGATGGCAAATTCCTTCGACAGCAACGGCATCATCGGCTGTACGCAGTACAGCAGGGCGAAGGTGGCGAAGCCGCCGCTGAATAACGCCAGCACAGTCTTCATGAAGGCGGGTGTGCCTTTTTCGATCCACATTTCGCTCAGCGGGGCAGGCTCTGGCTCGGCAGGAAGGGGAGCTACAGCAGTTTTCACGGGCGGGTACCTCTGGCGCAATGAAAAAAGCATATAGCTGGCTAATGATTAGATCCAATATATTGTTCGACCTATTTAAGATGTTTTACGACCTGTTCGGAGCCGATCATGGAACTGCGCCATTTGCGTTACTTCATCGCCGTGGCCGAAGAGCTGCACTTTGGCCGCGCCGCCCAGCAGCTGGGCATTTCGCAGCCACCCTTGAGTCAGCAGATCCAGGCGCTGGAGCAGGAACTGGGGGCCCGGCTGTTCGAGCGTACCAACCGTCGGGTCGAGCTGAGCGAGGCGGGGCGGTTGTTCCTCGAGGAAGCCCGCCAGGTACTGGCGCAGGTGGAAAAGGCCGCCGATGTCGCCCGGCGTGCGCAGTTGGGGGAGCTGGGGGAGATGAAGATCGGCTTTACCTCCTCGGCACCGTTCACCTCGAAGATTCCCAAGGCCATCCACGCGTTTCGCCAGCGCTTCCCGGCGGTGCACCTGAACCTCAAGGAAATGAGCAGTCGCGACGTTGCAGAAGGGGTGTTCGACGAGTCCATCGAGGTCGGGCTGATGCGGCCGATGCCGCTGCCAGAAGGGTTGGTGACCACCGAACTGTTTCGCGAGCCGCTGGTGGCGGTGATCAATGCCTCGCATCCATTGGCCGAAGGCACGGAGCACGGCGTGTACATGGCCGCCCTGGCCAATGAGCCGTTCGTGTTCTTCCCGCGCAGCTATGGCAGCGGGTTGCACGCGCAGTTGCTGAGCCTGGCGCGCCAGGCGGGTTTCAGCCCGCATTTTGCCCAGGAGGCGGGGGAGGCGATGACCATCATCGGCCTGGTATCGGCAGGGCTTGGGGTGTCGGTGTTGCCGGCGTCGTTCCAGCGTATGCGCATCGAGGGGGTGGTTTATCGCACCCTGATGGATGAAGGGGCGATGTCGGCGGTGTGGCTGGTACAGCGTGAGCGTGGGGCTTCGGCGATGGCCAAGGCATTCGCCGAGCTATTGACGGGGCAGGTGGTCGGCCAAGGGTAATGCGGGTCAAATGGCACTGGTCATTGCCGCAGCCGCACCACATACTCGGGCATTCGTTGATACACGGAGGTCTATCATGCGGCGCGTGGTGTTCAATCAGAAAGGTGGTGTGGGCAAGTCGAGCATCGCTTGCAACCTGGCGGCGGTGAGCGCCAGCGAAGGTTATCGGACCTTGCTGATCGACCTGGATGCCCAGGCCAACTCGACCCAGTATCTGACTGGCCTGACCGGCGAGGATATCCCTATGGGCATCGCCGATTTCTTCAAGCAAAGCCTGTCCAGCGGGCCGTTCAGCAAGAAGAACCAGGTCGATATCTACGAAACCCCGTTCGACAACCTGCACGTAGTCACCGCCACGGCCGAGCTGGCCGATCTGCAGCCGAAGCTTGAGGCGAAGCACAAGATCAACAAGCTGCGTAAGTTGCTCGACGAACTGGACGAGGACTACGAGCGCATTTACATCGATACCCCGCCAGCGCTTAACTTCTATGCGGTTTCCGCACTGATCGCCGCCGATCGCGTGCTGATTCCTTTCGACTGCGACAGCTTCTCGCGCCAGGCCCTGTATGGCCTGCTAGCCGAGATCGAAGAACTCAAGGACGACCACAACGAAGACCTGGTGGTCGAAGGCATCGTGGTCAACCAGTTCCAGTCCCGCGCCAGCCTGCCACAGCAGATGCTCGACGAGCTGCTGGCCGAAGGGCTGCCGGTGCTACCGGTGTACCTGGGCAGTTCGGTGAAGATGCGTGAGTCGCACCATGCCAGCCTGCCGCTGATTCACCTGGAGCCCAGGCACAAGCTGACCCAGCAGTTTGTCGAGTTGCACGATTTGCTCGAACGCTGCGAGTGAGCGTTATTTCTTGTCGCTTGCAGGAAGGGTGACTACCGCTCATAATCTCCCAAAACGGGAGATATGCTTGGATGCGCGTCATTGCCAAAAGCACCTTGGTGAAGTTCTGGGGTTTGCCCGGACATGAGGATGCCAAAGCCCCCTTGGAAAGCTGGCACGACATGGCCATCAAAGCCATCTGGCGAACGCCGCAGGATGTAAAGGATCAGATTGGCAGCGCCAGCATATGTGGCAACAACCGCGTGGTCTTCAACATCGGGGGTAACAAGTACCGGCTTGTAGTCGAGATGCAGTATCGAGCCGGTATTGCCTGGGTGAAGTTCGTCGGTACGCATAAGCGATATGACGAGATTGACGTGGAGACAATCTGTGAATATTAAGCCAATCCGCAACGATGATGATTTGCGAGCAGCATTCCAGCGGCTTGAAAGCATTTTTCAGGCTGAAGCGGGAACGCCAGAAGCCGATGAAATGGAAGTGCTTGTGACACTGATCGAGGTGTACGAGAACAAGCACTACCCCATCCACCCGGCTAACCCCATCGAGGCCATCAAGTTCTGCATGGATCAGCAGGGGCTCACACCGCGTGATCTAGAACCCTTCATTGGTCCAAGCGGGAGAGTCTCGGAAGTCTTGAATGGAAAGCGTGGATTGAGCCTTTCCATGATCAAGCGCCTGCATGATGGCCTTCGCATCCCCTATGAGTCGCTGCTGGCGAGTGCTTGAGAACTAAACCCCCTGGCTACGCAACCACTCCAGCAACGACTGGAGTGGAAACGCCCCAGCCTGACGGCTGACTTCACGGCCGTTCTTGAACAGCAGCAGACTGGGAATCGAGCGGATGCCCAGTTGCCCGGCCAGGTTGCGGTTGGCTTCGCTGTCGAGCTTGGCCAGGCGGCAGCGACCGGCCAGCTGGCGGGCGGCCTGTTCGAAGGTGGGGGCGAAGGACTTGCACGGGCCGCACCAGTCGGCCCAGATGTCGACCAGCAGTGGCAGGTCGCCTTTGATCTGGCTGGCGTAACTGGCTTCGGTGAGTTCGAAGGGGGTGCTGAGCAGCACGTCCTGTTTGCAGCGGCCGCATTTCGGCGCGTCGCCCAGGCGCTCGGCGGGCAGGCGGTTGAGGCCGTTGCAGTGAGGGCAGGGAATTACCAGTGGTTCGGACATGTTGTTTCCTTGAGATTTTGGGGCTGCTTTGCAGCCCATCGCGACACAAGGCCGCTCCCACAGGGTTCGGCGTCAATCAGGAAGAGCAGCTGATTTCCAGATGCTTGCCCCATTCCGGCGGGCGCTCGGCGTAGGCTTGCATCGCGGTCTGTTCTTCAAACGGGCGGCTCAGCACCTGATGCAGCCGACGCACTTCACTGTAATCCCCCGCTTCGGCCGCTTCGATGGCTTTCTGTGCCAGGTAGTTGCGCAGCACGTACAGCGGGTTCACCGCATGCATGCGCTCACGCCGCCCTTCGGCATTATCCGCTTCGCGCTCGCAGCGGGCCAGGTAGTCCGCCCCCCAGGCATCGAAACCGGCCAGGTCGATGAAGTCGTCACGCACCACCTTCAGCGCCTCGGCCACGGGCTGATCGCCCAGCTTGCGGAAGAACAGGTTGTAGTCCACACCACCGCTCTGCATGCGCTGCAGCAGGCGCTCGACCAACGCCATGTCGTCCTCTTCCGCGGTGGTCAGACCCAGGCGCCGGCGCATCAGGTCCAGGTAGTGTGCCTGGTACAGCGGCAGGAACAGGGCCAGCGCTTCCTTGAGTGGTTCGACTTCGATCACTGTGGTCAGCGCCTGGGCCAGTGCACTGAGGTTCCAGTGGGCGATCGGTACCTGGTTGGCGTAGCTGTAGCGGCCACGGTCGTCGGAGTGGTTGCAGATGAAGTTGGCGTCGAAGTCATCGAGGAAGGCGTATGGGCCGAAGTCGAAGGTGATGCCGAGGATCGACATGTTGTCGGTGTTCATCACCCCGTGGCAGAAACCATAGGCCTGCCACAGGGCGGTCAGTTCGGCATTGCGTTCGACGATGGTGCGGAACATGGCCAGGTACGGCTGCTCGGCATCACGGCATTCGGGGTAGTGCTGCTCCAGCACGTGGTCGATCAGTACCCGCTGCTGCTCGGGCTGTCTGGTGTAGTAGAAATACTCGAAATGGCCGAAGCGCACGTGGCTCTGCGCCAGACGGGTCAGCATGGCGGCACTTTCGCGGGTTTCGCGCCACACCGGGGTGCTGGAGCCGATCACGCACAGTGCCCGGCTGGTGGGGATGCCGAGGGCATGCAGGGCTTCGGAGGCGAGGAATTCGCGGATCGACGAGCGCAGCACGGCGCGGCCGTCGCCCATGCGTGAGTATGGGGTCTGGCCGGCACCCTTGAGGTGCAGGTCCCAGTGTTCGCCGGCATCGTTGAGTACTTCGGCCAGCAGCAGGCCACGGCCATCGCCCAGGCGTGGGTTGTAGGAGCCGAACTGGTGGCCGGAATAGACCATCGCCCGTGGGTCGGCCTCTTCCCACAGCTTGTGGCCGCTGAACAGTTCGGCGAAAACCGGTAGCTCGGCCTGGGCAGGGTCGAGATCGAGCAGGGCCATGGCCGACTCGCTCGCTACCACCAGGCGTGGTTCTGCGATGGGTTCGGGCAGGACCTGGGTGGAGAACGCATCGCCCAGGCGGGCGAAGCGGTTGTCGAAGGTGAGTTGGTCGAGGGCTTTCACGGGGCCGGCTCCAGAAATTGATGGACTGGGGCCGCTTTGCGGCCCTTCGCGGGCAAGCCTGCGAACGAGGGCGAAGCCCTAGCAGGGATTCTGCACAGAATAAAGTATTAGAGCCCTCTCAGGCCGAAGCAGTGCCATCCGGTTTCGGCTGTTCCACCGGAATCAGCTGCTGTTTGCCGCCCTTCGGATCCATCAGGAACACCTCGACCTGGCGCACCGAGATCTTGATGTTGTGCGCCTTGAACTCGCGGTTGATGTAGCGGTTGATCTCGTCCAGCGTCGGGTTGCGGTCGCCCAGGTCCCGCACGTGCATACGCAGCTCGTGGTCCAGCGAGCTCTCGCCGAAGTTGAGGAAGTACACGATCGGCTCCGGGTCCTTGAGCACGCGCGGGTTTTCGTGGGCACCCTTGAGCAGCAGGTCGCGCACCAGGTCCAGGTCGGAGCCATAGTCGATGCCCAGCTTCAGCGTTACCCGGGTGACCGTGTCGGTCAGTGACCAGTTGATCAACTGGCCGGTGATGAAGGTCTTGTTGGGGACGATGATGTCCTTGCGGTCGAAGTCGGTAATGGTGGTGGCGCGGATGCGGATCTTGCTCACCGTGCCCGACAGGTTGCCGATGGTGATGGTGTCGCCGATGCGCACCGGGCGTTCGAACAGGATCATGATGCCGGAGATGAAGTTGGCGAAGATTTCCTGCATGCCGAAGCCCAGGCCCACCGACAGCGCGGCCACCAGCCATTGCAGCTTGTCCCAGCTGACCCCCAGGGTCGACAGGGTGCTGACGATGCCAATACCGACGATGGTGTATGACAACAGCGTGGTGGTGGCGTAGGCGCTGCCCTGGGCCAGGTTCAGGCGTGACAGCACCAGCACTTCCAGCAGGCCCGGCAAGTTGCCGGCCAGGGCAAAAGTGATGCCGACGATCACCAGTGCGCCCAGCAGGTCACCGAGACTGATCGGCACCATGCTGGCGGCGGCGCCGGTGCCGCTGGTGTACTCATAGAGGACGAAGTTGTTGAGGTAGGCGAACACCGAGATCAGGTCAGACCACACCCAGTACAGGCCGGCGATGAAACCGCCAAGCAGGGCCAGGCGGATCAGGCGCAGCGACTGCTGGTTGACCTGTTCGATGTCCAGCGTTGGCTCTTCGGTGATGACTTCGCCATCCAGCCCTTCCTTGGCCGCCGCCCGCTTGCTCAGCGCGCGCTGGTAGGCCAGGCGCCGTGCCGCTACCGACAGGCCACGCACGAACGCGGCTTCGATTACCAGCCAGAACAGCAGCAGATACAAGGTGTAGATCAGCCGGTCGGTAAGTTTCAGCGCGGTGTAGTAGTAGCCGAAGCACACGGCCACGAACAGGGCAATGGGCAGGGCGGTGAAGGCCACGCCCACGGCCTTGCGGAACAGCGAGGTGTCGCGGTGCGCCGGGCTGCTGAGCAGCAGGCGGCTGAGCAGCCAGGCCATCAGTGCGTAGCAGGTCAGTACCACGCCGATACCCAGCACATCATCGGCCAGCGCCGAAGGCTGATGTTCGGCCACCGCTACCACGCCGACCAGTGCCAGTACCACGGTGCCCAGACGGCGCACCCAGCCGCGCAGGAACTCGACCTGCGGCTTGTGCCAACGGAAGTGGATTTCCGCCACGCCACCCGGGGCAAGGATACGGTAGGCGGTATAGAACACCAGCCAGGCCTGGGCCAGTTGCCAGAGGGCGGCGCCGAGGTTGGCATTCTGCCCGCGGGCGTCGATCTGCAGGGCGTAGCTGCACAGGGCCAGGCCCAGGCTGACCGGCATCGCCAGCAGGATGTTGATGAGGATCGCCTGGGGGGTGTGCCACTGGCTGTCACGGCGGAAGTGGCCGATGTCCTGGTGTACCTTGCCCAGCCGCTGGTACAGGTACTTGCGCCGCCACAGCAGGGCGCCGATCACCAACAGCAGTGGCAGGAACAGCAACGGGCGTTGGCTCAGGCCGTCGGCCAGTTCCTTCAGGCCCGAGCCCCACGGCAGGTTGGCCACCTGGTCGGCCAGGCGCTCTGGCACATAGCGCAGCCAGTCCCAGTCCAGCGGCTTGTTGCTAGGGATCCAGAACATCTGTTCGTCGAGGGTGGTGCGCAGGCTCTGGGCAGTGCCCAGCAGCTGTTTCTGGTTGAGCTGCAGGGTGATCGATTCGTTCAGCAGCGCCGACAGCTCGCGGTTCAGCCGCTCCAGCAGGTCGCTGCGGGTAATCGCCACTTCCAGCAGAGCCTTGCGCAACTGGGGCGTCACCTCTTCCTGCGGCTGGGCTGCCAGCAGTTTGTCGACATAGGTGACCGGGCTGCTCATCTGCTCGCGTTGCTGGTTGACCTCGAACTGGTAAAGGCGGGTGTCGGCGATCTGGTCGGCCAGGTCGCGGTCGACCTTGAGGTGTGGCAGGGTCTGCTTCTGCTTGTAGAGGATCTTTGACAGCAGCAGGCTGCCCTTGAGTACGTTGATCTGCTCGTCCAGCGCCTGATCGGCCTGGGTCAGGCTGTCCAGCTGCTGCTTGGTGCGCAGGTTCTGCTGGGTCAGTTCGTTGAGGCGGTCGGTGCTTTTCAGCAGATAGTCGGAGAGCTTGAGGTTGACCGCGCTTTCGGTGGCCAGCAGGCTGCTGCCGCCGGCTTTCTGGGCCTCGATCGACTGCTGGGTGACCGCTTCCTGGGACTGGGCCAGGCGCTTGTCGTTGATCAGGGTCTGCAGGTCCTGGATTTCCTGCTCCAGGCGCGCGGCGCGCTCGATCAGCAGGTCGTGGCGGGCGTTGCCCAAGTCTTGCAGCAGGCTGTTGCCGGCCAGCTCCTGGCGGCGCAGCAGGGTCAGCGCGTTGAGTGAGGCCAGTTCGGCATTGAGCTGGTTACGCTGGTCGGTGTTGATCGGTTTGCTGGCATCTTTGCCGGTCTTGAGGATGTTGTTGATCTGCTGGGTGCGCGCCTGGCTGTTGCTGATTTCGGCTTGGGCGCGTTCCGGGCGGGTCTGCGAGTTGATGATCAGGCTGTTGGCTTCGGACAGCGCCTTCTGCAGCTCGCCCTGCTGGGTGCTGCGTTCGCTGAGCATCTGTTCCAGTTGCGGCACGGTGAGTGTGGCGTAACGCTGGGCTACCGGCTGTGGCTTGCTTTCCTTGAGCCTGGCCAGTTCGCGCTGGCTGTCGCTGGTTTCCTTCGGTGCGCTGGTCAACTGCTGCTTCAGCGCGGCGAGTTTCTTCTCGTTGTCTTCCTTGCTGGTGAGCAGGCTGAGGGTTTGCTCCAGCACCTGTTGCAGGGCTTTCTGCTCAGCCTCGGGCAGCTTGCGCTCGGCGATCTTGTCGAGGCTGTTCTGGATGCTGGCGGTGGTCGGGGCTTCTGCCGCGGTAGCTGCAAAAGAGAGAGACAGGCACAGCCCGAGCAGGGCTGTGCGGAGGTACACGCGCAGGGACATAGGCAGACTACTTGTGGATCCGGCAGAAACGAAGTTTAGAGGAACAATCCAGGTCCGGGTCGCGTTCCTTCGGGGAATCTGACGCCTACTTTCTGGATCTTGTTCCCGTCCATGGTGGCCACGGTCCAGATCGTGCCATGCCATTCGACCTGGTCACCTACTACTGGAGCGCCTCCGACCTTCTGTCGGATGAACTGGGCCAGCGGCATTTTCGCGTCCAGGCCGTCGAGTTTCAGGCCGTAAAGCGCTGCCACCGCACCCAGTTCGGCATCGCCTTCGAGCACGAAGTCGCCAAAGAAACGCAGGTCAAGGCCACGTTGTGGTGCCTGGCTGAACAGTTTGCCCAAGGCCGGGAGGTTGTGCTCGTGGCCGATCACGCAGAGCATGTCACCGACTTCCAGCACGGTGCTGCCTGAGGGGTGCAGCAGCTTTTCGCCGCGGAACAGTGCGGCAATCCGCGTGCCTTCGGGCATTTTCAGCTCGCGCAGGGCGGCGCCGATGCACCACTTTTCGGCGCCCAGGCGGTAGACGAACATTTCCCACTCGCTGGTGATGTGCACTTCCAGGGCGGAGCGGGAGATTGGCGCCGGGTCTGGCGGTACCGTCACTTTCAGCAACTTGGCCACCCACGGCAGGCTGGTGCCTTGCACCAGCAGCGACACCAGCACGATGAAGAAGGCCAGGTTGAAGAACAACTGGGCGCCCGGCAGGCCGGCCATCAGTGGGAACACCGCGAGGATGATCGGCACCGCACCGCGCAGGCCGACCCAGGAAATGAAGCCTTTCTCACGGCCGTGGAAGGCTTTGAACGGCAGCAGGGCGGCGACCACCGACAGCGGGCGCGCCACCAGGATCATCCATAGCGCCAAGCCCAGCGCCGGCAGGGCGATGGGCAGCAGATCGTGTGGCGTGACCAGCAACCCCAATACCAGGAACATGCCAATCTGCGCCAGCCAGGCCATGCCGTCGAGCATGTGCAGGATGCCGTGGCGGCTGCGGATCGGCTTGTTGCCGAGCACCAGGCCGCACAGGTACACGGCAAGGAAGCCGCTGCCGTGCAAGGCGTTGGTCAGCGAGAACACCACCAGGCCGCCGGCTATCACCAGAATGGGGTACAGGCCGCCAGCCAGCTTGATGCGGTTGACCAGTTGCAACATCAGCCAGCCGCCGCCCAGGCCCACCAGCCCGCCGATACCGAACTCGCGTAGCACGTGCCCTAGCAGGCTCCAGTGCAGGCCTGTCTGGCCACTGGCGATCATATCGATCAGCGTGACGGTGAGGAACACCGCCATTGGGTCGTTGCTGCCCGATTCGATTTCCAGAGTGGCACTGACCCGTTCATTCAGGCCTTTGCCACCTAGCAGCGAGAATACTGCAGCAGCGTCTGTGGAGCCGACGATGGCGCCGATCAGCAGGCCCTGGATCAGACTCAGGTTGAACAGCCAGGCGGCGGCCACGCCGGTGAGGGCGGTGGTGATCATCACGCCGATGGTGGCCAGTGACAGCGCCGGCCACAGCGCCACGCGGAAGCTTGCCACCCGTGTGCGCAGGCCGCCGTCGAGCAGGATCACGGCCAGAGCCAGGTTGCCCACCAGGTAGGCGGTCGGGTAGTTGTTGAAGATGATGCCGCCACCATCGACCCCGGCGACCATGCCGACGGCGAGGATGATGACCAGGATAGGGATGCCCAGGCGCGACGACAGCGAACTGACCAGGATACTTGCGCCCACCAGCAATGCGCCGATCAGGAACAGGCTGTTGATGGTGCTTGCATCCAAAGGCAGGTACTCCGGGGGACAGCGGGGGGAGAGGACTTGATAGCATGTCGCTAGCAGGTCGCGTGCCAAATGATTCTAACCTGATGAATTGGCAGGCTGTAAAGCGTTTCTGCAGATGAAGAAAAGGCACCGCGGTGGGTGCCTTTTCTGGGGTTGCCTGGGCGGGCCCTTTCGCGGGTGAACCCGCTCCCACAGGTACTGCACAGTTTTCAAAACCTGTGTGAGCCCTGTGGGAACGGCTTTAGCCGCGAAGAGGCCGGTGCAGGATTACGCCTGCTTCACTTCACGCATCGGCTTGCCCTTCACCGGTGCACCGTTGGCCACGTAGTACTTGGCGGTGCTGCGCGGCAGCGGCTTGCGGCCACGAATCTTGTCCGAGATTTTCTCGGCGATCATGATCGTGGTGGCGTTGAGGTTGCCGGTGATGATGATCGGCATGATCGACGCATCGACCACACGCAGGCCTTGCATGCCGTGCACTCGGCCTTCGCCATCGACCACCGCCATGTCGTCGGTGCCCATCTTGCACGAGCAGGATGGGTGGAAGGCGGTTTCGGCGTGCTCGCGGATGAACTTGTCCAGTTCTTCGTCGGTCTGCACGTGCGCGCCCGGGCTGATCTCGCGGCCACGGTACGGGTCCAGCGCCGGCTGGGCCATGATTTCGCGGGTCAGTCGGATGCCGTCACGGAACTCCTGCCAGTCCTGCTCGGTGGCCATGTAGTTGAACAGGATGCTCGGGTGCTGGCGCGGGTCCTTGGACTTGAGCTTGATACGGCCGCGGCTTGGCGAGCGCATCGAACCCATGTGTGCCTGGAAGCCGTGTTCCTTCACGCCGTTGGAGCCGTTGTAGTTGATGGCGACCGGCAGGAAGTGATACTGGATGTTCGGCCACTTGAATTCAGGGCGGGTACGGATGAAACCACCGGCCTCGAACTGGTTGCTGGCGCCGATGCCGGTGCCGTTGAACATCCACTCGGCACCGATGGCCGGCTGGTTCCACCACAGCAGCGACGGGTACAGCGACACTGGTTGGGTGCACGCGTACTGCAGGTAGAGTTCCAGGTGGTCCTGCAGGTTTTCGCCAACGCCCGGCAGGTCGTGCACCACCGGGATGTCGAGGCTTTCCAGCAGGGCGCGCGGGCCAACGCCGGAACGCTGCAGCAGTTGCGGCGAAGCGATGGCGCCGGAGCTGACGATCACTTCCTTGCGGGCGCGGGCTTCGACGCGCTCTTCGCTGTCGCCGACCAGGTAGGTCACGCCGATGGCGCGCTTGCCGTCGAACAGCACGCGGTCAGTCAGGGCGTGGGTGACGATGGTCAGGTTCGGGCGCTTCTTGGCCTGGTCCAGGTAGCCGCGGGCGGTGCTGGAGCGGCGACCGTTCTTGGTCACGGTACGGTCCATCGGACCGAAGCCTTCCTGCTGGTAGCCGTTGAGGTCTTCGGTGCGCGGGTAACCGGCCTGCACGCCGGCTTCGACCATGGCGTGGAACAGCGGGTTGTTGCCCGCTTTTGGCGTGGTCACGCTGACCGGGCCTTCGCCGCCGTGGTAGTCGTTCGGGCCGATGTCGCGGGTTTCGGCTTTACGGAAGTACGGCAGGCAATCGAGGTAGGTCCAGTCTTCCAGGCCTGGCAGTTCTGCCCAGCCGTCGAAGTCCATGGCGTTACCGCGGATGTAGCACATGCCGTTGATCAGCGACGAACCGCCCAGGCCCTTGCCGCGGCCACATTCCATGCGGCGGCCGTCCATGTGCGGCTCCGGGTCGGTCTCGTAGGCCCAGTTGTAGCGGCGGCCCTGCAGCGGGAAGGCCAGGGCGGCCGGCATCTGGGTGCGGAAGTCGAAGCGGTAGTCCGGGCCACCGGCTTCCAGGAGCAGTACGGTGACGCCGGCGTCTTCGGTCAGGCGGGTAGCCAGGGTGTTACCGGCCGAACCGGCGCCGACGATGATGTAATCGAATTCTTGGGACATGGAAGTACCCTCGTGTTGGCGGTGATCAGGGAGCGGGAACGCCCGTGCACAGCGGCACGGGCGGGGCTTATACAGGGTTTAGAAAACCGAGTTGTAGCCGCCCAGCTCGACCTGGACCGACTTGATGCGAGTGTATTGAGCCAGCGAGCTGACGCCGTTCTCACGGCCGACGCCCGACTGCTTGTAGCCACCGACCGGCATTTCGGCCGGCGATTCACCCCAGGCGTTGATCCAGCAGATACCGGCTTCCAGCTTGTGGATGATGCGGTGGGCGCGGGCGATGTCGTTGGTGCAGACACCGGCGGCCAGGCCGTATTCGGTGTCGTTGGCGCGACGGATGACTTCTTCTTCGGTTTCGTAGGTGAGGATGCTCATCACCGGGCCGAAGATCTCTTCCTTGACGATGGTCATGTCGTCGGTGCAATCGGTGAACACGGTCGGGGCCACGAAGGCGCCCTTGGCGAAATCACCGGCGGTCAGGCGCTCGCCACCGCAAAGCACGCGGGCACCTTCTTCTTTGCCCTTGGCGATGTAGCCGAGCACGCTTTCCATGTGCTGGAAGCTGACCAGCGGGCCGAAGTTGGTGTTTTCGTCTTCCGGGTTGCCAGCGCGGATGCGGGCAACGCGTTCGACGATCTTGGCTTCGAAGGCAGCCTTCATTTCAGCCGGGATGAACACGCGGGTGCCGTTGGTGCACACCTGGCCCGAGCTGTAGAAGTTGGCCATCATCGCGATGTCGGCGGCCTTGTCCAGGTCGGCGTCGGCGCAGATGATCAGAGGCGACTTGCCGCCCAGTTCCATGGTGACTTCCTTGAGCGACGAGCTCGAGGCACTGGCCATGACCTTCTTGCCGGTGGTGGTGCCGCCGGTGAAGGAGACTTTTTCGATGCGCGGGTGCTCGGTCAGCCAGGTGCCGACTTCGCGGCCGCTGCCGGTCAGGACGTTGAACACGCCGTTCGGCAGGCCGGCTTCGGTGTAGATCTCGGCCAGTTTCAGGGTGGTCAGCGAGGTGACTTCCGACGGTTTGAAGATCATCGCGTTGCCGGCGGCCAGGGCCGGGGCGGATTTCCACAGGGCGATCTGGATCGGGTAGTTCCAGGCGCCGATACCGGCGGTCACGCCCAGCGGCTCGCGGCGGGTGTAGACGAAGGACGATTCGCGCAGCGGGATCTGCTCGCCTTCGATGGCCGGAACCAGGCCAGCGTAGTACTCCAGCACGTCGGCGCCGGTGACGATGTCGACGTAGCGGGTTTCCGAGTACGACTTGCCGGTGTCCAGGGTTTCCAGCATGGCCAGTTCGTCGTTGCGCTCGCGCAGGATCTCGACGGCGCGGCGCAGGATGCGCGAACGCTGCATGGCGGTCATGGCGGCCCAGACTTTCTGGCCACGCTCGGCGCTTTCGACGGCCTTCTCGACGTCAGCCTCGGTGGCACGTTGCACGTGGGCGAGGACTTCGCCGGTGGCCGGGTTGATGGCTTCGAAAGTGGCATCGCTGCCAGCGTCGACGTAAGCGCCATCAATGTAGAGTTTTTGCGTTCCGAAACGGGCCATAGTGTCCTCGCAAGTGCAGTGTGTGGTTTGGCTTGCGCGTCACGCTCCAGCCGGGTTGGCAAGGGCCGTGCGCGGTTGTTCAGCTGCCTGGTCGTTTGTACTCAGGGTGTGCTGTTTAGCCAGTTGTAGATCCATGTATTCGTAAGCAATCCGTATCGCCTGGTCGGTGTCGAATTCATCACCCGACAGGGCACCACGCAGCCACAAGCCATCGATCAAGGCAGCCAGGCCGCGGGCTGCCTTGCGCGCATGGTAGAGCGGCAGGGCGCGGCGGAACTGGCAGCACAGGTTGGAATACAAGCGGTGGTCGTTGATCCGCTGCAACCTGTGCAAATCGGGCTGGTGCATGCTGGAAGCCCAGAAGGCCAACCAGGTTTTCATTGCCGGGCCGTTCACCTGGCTGGCATCGAAGTTGCCCTCGATGATCACTTTCAGGTGGGCGCGCGGGCTGTCGTCCGTCAGGGCCTGGCGACGTGCTCTAACGCCTTCGTTGAGCATGTTCATGATGTAACCCATCGTCGCTGCGATCAGGCCGTTCTTGTCCCGAAAGTAGTGACTGATGATGCCGTTCGACACACCGGCCAAACGGGCAATCAGCGCAATGCTGGCGTCACCCAGTCCGACCTGATCGACCGCCTGCAACGTGGCTTCGATCAACTGCTGGCGGCGGATGGGTTGCATACCGACCTTGGGCATCTTGCTATCTCCTCAGGCCTGCGAGCAGACGACGGGCGGCTGACTCGGCGAAGGCCAGTCTATTTTGTTTTGATTGAACGTTCAATCAATAAAGAATAAGCTCTGCGACAATTTGTGCCATTGACAGTCTTTCAGGCGGTCGAGAAGGCACGGATTGACACCCCAGGAAATCGCGTAACCCCCGGAATACAAGGCGTTGACGGGCATGAGCGATGCAAATGCAGATTCTGCCGTGCGGTCATGGACCCTGCGGCGGGCCCTTGGAGCGGGCGGGGTGATCTGTGACGAATGCGCGCACCTCGGCTGAGATGCGGCATTTGCAGCAGGCCACCTGTCTGTTTTTTTGCAACGTATCGATTCGGGATCACGGTTTCCAAGGGTGCTTTTATAACACCTGATGCAGTGGGGATATTCCACCAATTGCTCGGGAAAGACTGATTAGCCTCCACAGCCGCACTGCCCGGAGCATTCGTGCAATGAGTTCTGCCTCACTTACCAACCCTCCGGCCGAGAGGGTACGGGTCAACCGCGTGGTGTTCTTCACCTCCGCGCTGATGATCCTCGTTCTGACTGCCTTGCTTATCGCTGTACCCGAAACCGCCGGCCAGGTGCTGGGCGTGGCCCAGAAATGGCTGACGCGCACCTTTGGCTGGTATTACATGCTGGTGATCGGCGGTTACCTGCTGTTCGTCATCTACCTGGCCTTCTCCGACTACGGCAAGCTCAAGCTTGGCGGCAAGGATGACAAGCCCGACTTCAGCTACGGCGCCTGGGCCGGCATGCTGTTCTCCTCCGGTATCGGCATTTCGCTGCTGTACTTTGGCGCCTCCGAACCCCTGGACCACTACTTCAATCCACCGGAAGGCACCTCTGCCAGCCTCGACGCCGCGCGCCAGGGCCTGCAACTGACCTTCCTGCACTGGGGCCTGCACGGCTGGGCGATCTACGCCCTGGTCGGCCTGGCCGTGGGTTACTTCGCCTACCGCCACAACCAGCCGCTGGCCCTGCGCTCGGCGCTGTACCCGCTGGTCGGTGAGCGTTGGGTCAAGGGCGCTGCCGGCAATGCCGTGGACATCTTCGGCATGTTCGTCACCCTGTTGGGCCTGGTGACCAACCTGGGCATCGGTTCGATGCAGGTGGCCTCCGGCCTGGAATACCTGTTCGGCATGGACCACAGCAAGACCAACCTGCTGGTGGTGATCCTGGTCATGGCCGGCGTTGCCACCGTGGCGGCGGTGTCGGGTGTGGAAAACGGCATTCGCCGCCTGTCCAACCTGAATATCGTATTGTTCAGCGGCCTGTTGATCTTCGTTCTGCTGGGCGGCGAAACCCTGCACCTGCTCAACGGCTTCGTGCAGAACATCGGTGACTACCTCAACGGCATCGTGCTGAAAACCTTCGACCTCTATGTGTATGAAGGCGAAGCCGGCAAGTCCGAGCGCTGGCTGGGCCTGTGGACCGTGTTCTACTGGGCGTGGTGGATCTCCTGGGGCCCGTTCGTCGGTATGTTCATTGCCCGCATCTCCAAGGGGCGCACCGTGCGCGAACTGGTCAGCGGCGTACTGTTGATCCCGCTGGGCTTCACCCTGGCCTGGTTGTCGATCTTCGGCAACACCGCGCTGGACCTGGTGATCAACCGGGGCGCCGTGGAGCTGGGCAAGACCGCCCTGGAGCAGCCGTCGATGTCGATCTACCAGCTGCTGGAATATTTCCCGGCGGCCAAGATCGTGATCGGTGTAGCGGTGTTCGTCGGCTTCGTGCTGTTCCTCACCCCGGCCGACTCTGGCGCGGTGATGATGGCCAACCTGTCGTGCAAAGGCGGCAAGGTCGACGAAGACGCCCCGCACTGGATGGTGGTGTTCTGGTCGGTGGTCATCACCCTGGTCACCATCGGCCTGCTGTTAGCGGGTAATTTCGAGGCCATGCAGACCATGGTGGTGCTGGCAGGCCTGCCGTTCTCGGTGGTGCTGGTACTGTTCATGTTTGGCCTGTACAAGGCCATGAAGCAGGACGTGGTGGTCGAACAGGAGCGCGCCGAGCTGGCCGCCCGTGGCCGTCGTGGCTTCACCGAGCGCCTGACCCAGCTGGAACTGCAGCCGACCCAGGCCGTGGTCCAGCGTTTCATGGACAAGCAGGTCAGCCCGGCGCTGAAAGAAGCCGCCGCGCAGCTGCAGACCTTGGGCTTCGAGGTGGAAACCCGGGTTGGCCAGTCGCGCAACATGATGGGCCTGCGGGTGATGATGGAAGAGGGCAACCCGTTCGTCTATGAAGTGAGCCTGGATGGTTACCTGGCCGCGCCGAGTGAAGCGCCGGTGGAAGGCGAACCGGAAGTGCGTCAGCGCTTCTATCGTGCCGAGGTGTACCTGCACGATGGCAGCCAGGAATACGACCTGATGGGCTTTGCGCCAGAGCAGATCGTGCGTGATGTGCTGGACCAGTTCGAAAGCCACCGCCAGTTGCTGGGGCGTGTGTATAGCTGATCGCTGTTGAGGCAAAAGAAAACCCCGCTCATCTGAGCGGGGTTTTTTTTTTTGACCTGAGGCCAATGGGGGCTCTGTGGGAGATTGCCCAGCCCTTTGGGCTGCGCTGTCGCATAGGGAACTGAATTCGCCAGCGATCCTCGTACTCTGTGGGAGCGGCTTTAGCCGCGAAGAATCCAACGCGGTGCATGGCACCGGCTGCGCCGGTGTTCGCGGCTAAAGCCGCTCCCACAGGGTCCCTGCTAATTCAATGAG